>Ga0115012_10000033_pt1 | contig 90884 bp, 96 predicted proteins | sample TroAtlMetagenome_FD_88706 | JGI IMG/M metagenome (GOLD analysis project Ga0115012, IMG submission 88706) | Marine eukaryotic phytoplankton communities from Atlantic Ocean - Tropical Atlantic ANT10 Metagenome | ecosystem: Environmental > Aquatic > Marine > Oceanic | place: Tropical Atlantic... | reverse complement strand
TGGCATTCAGCATATCTTCAATTCGGCGTCTTTCGCGCAGGTTCAGTTCGATGTGGGCCAATCTCGTTCTCCTTGCTTTCCAGCAAGATAGAGCATCTGTCGCAACGCAGTTTAGAATGTGCCGGCTACATGTGCGCATGTCGCGTAATTCGATTTATGTGAAATGTAGTCGCCACGCCAGACCTCGGCTGCTGGCCAAGGGCGCCGAGGCCCGCCCGCATCTCCGAAAGACCAGCGACAGTCTCGGAGCGCGACCGACCAATCGGCAGGGCGTCAGCGGGTCGCGAGCCAGTCCTGTCGCAACGCCTTGCGGCGGATCTTGCCGAAGCCGTCGCGCGGCAGCGTCTCGCAGAGCTTCACCTGCTTGGGGATCTCCTGTGGGCTCAGATAGCTGGTGCAGAAATCGTGCAGCGCGCGCTGGTCCGGTCCTGAGGTGCCCTTCGGCACGACGCAGGCCACCACTCGCTGGCCCCACTCCCGGTCATCAATGCCGAACACCACTGCGTCGCCGATCTCGGGATGTTGCAGCAGCACCGCCTCGACGGTCTCGGGGTGCACCTTCACGCCGCCAGTGTTGATCACGTCGTCGCGCCGCCCGCCGAGATAGAGGAAGCCGTCCGCGTCCAGCCAGCCGACGTCGCCGATGCTCTGGAAACCGTCGGCGTCGCGCTCGGGCTGCGGTGCGTCGGGGCCGGTGTAGTGGCTTCGCCCGCCCAGATCTGCAGGGCGCATGAAGATCTCGCCGGTCTCGCCCTCGGGCAGCAGCGTGCCATCGGGGCCGTAGATGCGGATCTCGGTCTCGAAGCCGCGCCCGACCGAGCCGCGATGCTCGAGCCATTCGGAGCCGGTGATGGTGGTCTGGCCGGTGTTCTCGCCCGAGCCGTACATCTCGGTGACGCGCTCGGGGCCGAGCACGTCGATCCATGCCTGTTTCAGCCAGCCGGCGCAGGGCGCGCCGGTGTGGTAGAGCGCGTGCAGGCTCGAGAGCGTGGCGCCGCTTTCCTCGAGATGGTCGATCATCCGCACCATCATCGTCGGCACCAGCATGGCGAAGCCGATCTCGAAACGGTCGATGGCCTGCAGCGCGCGCACCGCGTCGAAGCGCTCCATGAGCACCAATCGGTTGCCCTCAAAGAGCCCGTTCTGCGCCCAGGTGAAGGGCGCGTTGTGCGACATCGCCCCGCAGACCAGCTGGACCTGGTCGCAGCGGAAACCGAGGCGCGGCGCCACGCGGCCCCAACTGGAGCCGGGCACGCGGGTAAACGGGCGCTCGTCGCACATCATCTTGGGCAGGCCGGTGGAGCCGCCCGAGAGCACGATCTTGCCCGGCGTCGGGATGCGGTCCTCGACCGTTGTCTCGGGCAGCGCATGGGCCTCGGCTTCGAAGGCCTCGAGCGTCACGTCGCCGGTGCCCTCGCGCTGAGCGATGATCAACGCCGCGCCGCTGCGGGCCTTCATGGCCCGGGCGGTCTCGGGCAGGATGCCGGGGTCGAGCACCATGGTCGTGGCGCCGCAGCGCCAGATGGCGAGGGCCAGCGCCAGATGCGCCGGGATATTGCCGAGGGCGAAGGCGACCACGTCGCCCTGCCCCACGCCGCGCGCCTCGAGTGCGCGGGCAAAGCGGTCGGTCAGGACGTCGAGCGCCTGCCAGCTCAGCGACTGCTCCTCGCCTTTTGCCGGCAGAAAGCGCACGGCCTCGGCGCTGCCGCGCTCGGCGGCGAGATGGCGCAGCCTTGCGCCGTAGCTGATCGATGTCACCGTCATGATCCGTCCTTCAGGTCGTCAGACTTCCTCGAAATGTATGTCCTGCGCGCCCTCCCAAAGCACCTTGGGCCCGATTTCCTTCAGCTTGTCGAGGTTCGACGTGAGCGTGATGAAATGGTTGCCCGCGAGCTGGCCCATCTTGGAGGCGAAATGCACGCCGCCATAGGCGAGCAGGATCTCGGTCTCCGAGATGCCGCCGGGATAGAGGATGAACTGGCCCGGTGCCGGAAAGCTGGTGTGGTTCTCGTAATCGACGCCGAAATCGGTCTCGCCGAGCGGGATCCACACGCCCTCGCCGGACCAGCGCACATGCACCACCTTGCTGGTGTAGGGCATTTGGGCGCGGAACGCGGCGACGGTCTTGGGCGCGGCGTCTTCCTCGAAGCGGGCGTCGAACTCGATGCCGGCGATGGTGACTTTGAGCTTGGTCATGGTCTTGTCCTTGAAAGAATTATTCGATGAGCCCGAAGAGCCGCGGCAGGAACAGCGACAGGTCGGGAATGAAGGTCACCGCGAGCAGCATGGCGAAGAGCCCCGCCAGCGGCCAGCCGAGCCGGCGCGACACCTGCAGCACCGAGCGCCCGGCCACGCTCGACGACACGAAGAGCGACACGCCGTAGGGTGGGGTCACTGTGCCGATGGCGCAGTTGAGGATGACGAGCAGCGAGAAGTGAATCGGGTCCACGCCCATCTGCGCCGCGATCGGCGACAGCACCGGCACGATGATCAGGATGGCCGCGATGGTCTCGAGGAACATGCCGACGAAGAGGAACAGCACGTTGGCGATGATCAGGAAGATCAGCGTGCTGGTCGAGACGCTGGCGATCCAGTCGCCGAGGATGCGCGGCACGTTGGCATTGGCGATGAGCCAGGAGAACACGCTGGCGGTGCCGATGATCAGCATGACAGCGGCCGACAGCGAGGCGGTGCGCAGGATCAGCCCGGGCAAACGCGAGATCTTGAGGTCGCGATAGACGAAGAGCCCGACGAGCAGCCCGTAGAAGCCCGAGATCGCGGCGGCCTCGGTGGGCGTGAAGACCCCGCCCAGGATGCCGCCGAGGATCAGCACCGGCATGCCGGCGGCGGGCAGCGCCTTCCAGCCGGTGCGGCCCAGGCGCTCGAGGGTGAAGGGTTCGGTCTCGCGGTAGGCGGCACCGCCCTTGCGGGCCTGGAAATAGGCAATGACCATCAGCATGGCGATGCACATCAGCCCGGGCAGCACGCCGGCGATGAACAGCGCCCCGATCGAGACGTTCGAGATCACCGCGAGGATCACCATGGTCAGGCTCGGCGGGATGACCTGCGCGATGGAGCCGGCGCAGGCGATCAGTGCGGCGCCGAAATCCACGTCATAGCCGCGGCGGCGCAGCTGCGGCTGCATGATCGCGGAGATCGCCGCGGTGTCGGCCGAGCCGGAGCCCGAGATCGCCGCGAGGCCGGCGGCGGCAACGCAGCTCACCTGGTAGAGGCTGCCAACGACCCAGCCGATCAGCGCCGAGGCGAAATCGACGATGCGGCGCGAGATGCCGCCCGCGTCCATGATGACACCGGCAAAGACGAAGAACGGGATCGCCATCAGGGTGAAGGAGTTGAGCCCGGCGAAGACACGCTGGCTGACGATGGCGACGGGCACGTCGGTGGTGGTCACCAGCGCCAGCACCGCCGAGGCACCGAGCACGAAGACCACGGGCACACCGAGGGCCAGAAGGAAGACGAAGGCGGCAGCAATCACCAGCATCAGATCGCCTCCTCGGCATCGGGCTCGGGCGGCGGGAAGGGATTGTCCCAGCGCTGGATCACCGTGAGCAGCAGTTCGAGCGCCATGTAGCCGGCGCCGAAGGGCAGGCAGATATAGACGTATTTCATCGGCACGCGCAGCGCCGGCGAGCTCTGGAATTCACCCATGCGCAGGAGCGGCAGGCTGCCATAGGCCAGAACCGCGAGGAAGGTCGCGATGACCAGCGCGATGGCCACCAGCGCCACGCGGGCGGCGGGCAGCGGCAGCTTGGCGGGCAGCATGTCAATGGCCACGTGCTGCCCCTTGGCGACGGCGACGCCGGAGCCCAGCAGGACCAGCCAGATCTGGCTGAACGTGGCGATCTCGGAGGCCTGCGCGATGGAATAGTTGAAGACGTATCGCCCCCCGACCTGCACCAGCACCGAGATCATCATCACGCTGAAGAGCAGGATCACCACGCCCGAGACGACGAAACGCAGGGCAAGGCAGAGGCGTTCGAGAAGGGCGAACATGCGCGGGCTTTCTATGCGAGGTCTTTGCAGAAACCCCGGCCGCGGGTGGGCGCGGCCGGGGGAGTTGGATCGAGTTGGGAGATTACTCGACCGATTTCACGAGCTCGAAGATTTCTTTCTGGGCGTCGGTTTCGAGGTACTTTTCCTGCACCGGAGCCGCGGCTTCGCGGAAGGCGGTGGTGTCGGGGCGGGTGATCTTGACGCCAACCTCTTCGAGATCCGCAAAGCGGGCGTTGTCGCTGGCGAGATAGGCAGCGCGCTCGGCCTTGCCGGCCTCGAGGCCCGCCTCGTCCAGCGCGGTTTTCACGTCGCCGGGAAGCGCCTCGTAGGCGGCCTTGCCCATGATCACCGGAGCGACCAGCTCGAGCCAGCCGACCACGGCCCAGTCGGGCGCGACCTCGTAGAACTTTTGCGAGAAGAAGTTGGTGTTGGCGGCTTCGGCACCGTCGACTACGCCGGTTTCGAGCGCACCGTAGAGCTCGGTATAGGCGATCGGGGTGGCGTTGGCGCCGAAGGCGTTGAACGTGTCCACATGGGCCGGGTTCTGCATGGTGCGGATCTTCAGACCCTCGAGATCGGCCAGCGACTCGATCGGCTCCTTGGTCATGATGTGACGGGTGCCGGCCGAGAACACGGCGAGCAGGTGGAAGCCCTGCGCGTCGAGCGCGCCGCCGATGGCGTCGAGCACCTCGGGATCGCTCAGGGCGCGGTCCATCTGCTCGGCATCCTCGAACAGGAAGGGCAGCGAGAACACCGAGAGGTCCGGCACGAAGTTCGACAGCGTCGAGTTGGCGGTCACGGCGATGTCGACGGTGCCGATCTGGGTGCCCTGGATGCTCTCCATCTCGTCGCCGAGCGTGGCGTTGTCAAAGACCTCGATGGTGGCCGCGCCGTCGGTCTTCTCTTCGAGGATCTCGGCCATCTTGCGCATGCCGACGCCATAGGGCTCGTCGGCATTCGCGTTGTGGCTGGCCTTGAGGGTGATGTCCTGCGCGAAGGCCGGAGCGGCGACGGCAGTCGCGCCGAGCGCGATGCAGAGGGCGAGGTTGGTGAGTTTCATTGTGGTTTTCCCTGTTGGGTTTCTCTCTGATGGGGCGGAAATTGTCCCCCGGCGCTTGCGCCGGGATCAGGCCTCCGCCAGCAGCCCGAGATCTTTCAGAATGGTTTCCAGCTCGGCGCGCTTGGCGTCGGGCAGCGGCAGGCGCGGCGGGCGCGGGTCGCCCATCGGACGGCCGATCATGGTCATCGCGGCCTTGGTGGCCGAAACGTAGAGATCGCCGGCCAGTGCGTTGATCAGCGGCAGGCTCTCTACATACAGGTCGCGCCCCTCTCCGGAGCCGTCGACTGTGCGCTCGAAGGTCTTTGCCGAGAGGCCGGGCGCGATGTTCGACATCACCGAACTGTAGCCCTCGGCGCCGGCAAGATAGCTCTCCCAGGGATAATAGCCTGCAAACACCGTCATGCGGCCCTTGCAGGCCTCGAGCAGCTCGGTCACCCGGTGCACGTTCTTCGACGTGTCCTTGATGTAGGAGATGTTGTCGACTTCCGAGAGACGGCCCACGAGGGCTGCGCTCAGGTCCACGTTGGCGGTGAACGGGTTGTTGTAGAGCATCACCGGGATCGACAGCGCCTCGGCGACACGGGTGAAGTGCACGGTGAGCTCTTCATCGGTGGGCGAGGAGTAGTAGGGCGGCACCAGCATGACGCCGTCGGCGCCGAGCGCCTCCGCCTCGCGGCTGATCTCGACCGCCTCGTCGGTCCATTCGGCGGCGGTGCCGATCAGCACCGGAACGCGGCCGGCGGCTTGGCTGATGACGGTCTCGGCGACGGCGGCGCGCTCGTCGCGGGTCAGCGACAGGAACTCGCCGGTGCTGCCCAGAGGGATCAGGCCGTGCACGCCGTCCTCGATCTGCCAGTCGACATAGCCCCGCAGCGCCTGAAGATCGACGCGGCCTTCCGCGTCGAACGGCGTCACGCAGACGGTGTAGCTCCCCTTGAAGGTCATTCCGGTCCTTTCCGATCTCGGCAGCGCCGATCCAAATCTGTTGCACTCACGTTTGATCTGATCAGATAATGAGTCAACTCGTCAGCTTCCCGGCGAGCCAATTTCTCCCCTGCCGCCAAGGAGCCGCATCATGCCCTTCATCGAAATCATCGACCGCGACGCAACTCAGGAAATACGGGAGCTTGCGACGAAAGACATGACCGATGGTCTCTGCCAGGCCTTCGACATCAAGCCGGAAATTGTCACCTGCTATTATTTTTCGACCCCCGACTATTCCTACGGACATGCTGGAAAATATGGCGAAAACGCCGAAAATTTCCGCGTTTTCATAAAAGTCCATGCGTTCCCTCGCCCACAAAATGCAAAAGAAACAGCGGCCCGGGCGATCACCGAGGCGGCGGTCCGTGCCTACGGCGTGACCGCCAAGAACGTGATTGTCTACTTTTTCGACCGCGCCCCCTCGGATGCGTTCCATGCCGGGGTGGCCTCGGCTTGACCGCGCCGCACCCGGCTGTGTAGCTGTTAACCAGATAATATCACATCCAACAGATCGGAGATCATTTTGGATCAGTTTTACACCGAAGAGCAGCGCATGGTCCGCGAGACCGCCCGCCGGCTCTCCGACGACGTGGTCGCCCCCGCCGCAGCCGCCATCGACCGTGACGACGTTTTCCCGCGCGCGATCTACGAAGCCCTCGCCGAGCAAGGGCTTTTCGGCGTCGCGCTCCGCGAGGAGGCGGGCGGCGTCGGGCTCGACGCGATGGCCGCCTGCATCGTCATGGAAGAGATCGCGCGCGGCTCGGGCGCGGTCGGCAACGCCTTCGCGATTCCCGTCGAGGCGGCGCTGTTCCTCGATCATCACGGCAGCGACCAGCACAAGGCGCTGATTCCCGGCATCCTCGAGGGCAAGGTGATTCCCGCCACCGCGGTGACCGAGCCCGACCACGGCTCGGACGTGGCGGCGATGACCACCACCGCCCGGCGCGAGGGCGATGAGTATGTCATCAAGGGCACCAAGGCCTGGGTCACCTTCGGGCAGGTCGCCGACGTGATCATGGTCTTCGCCAAGACCGATCCCGAGGCCGGCCATCGCGGCATCTCCTGCATCCTCGTCGAGACCGACCGCGCGGGCGTGTCGCGCGGCAAGTCCGAGGAGCTGCTGGGGATGCACGGCCTTGCCGAATGCATGGTCAGCTTCGATGACGTGCGGGTGCCGGTGGGCAACCTGATCGGGCCCGAACACGGCGCCTTCAAGATGGCGATGGAGAACTTCAACTTCTCGCGCCTGATGATGTCGTCGATGGCACTCGGCATGGCGCAGGCGGCGATGGAAGACGCCATCGCCTATGCCAATGACCGCAAGCAGTTCGGCAAGCCGATCTTCGAGCATCAGGCGGTGCAGTTCATGATCGCCGACATGGCCAAGGACATCTCGGCCGCGCGGCTGCTGATCCACAATGCCGCGAAGCTCTACGATGCCGGCCAGCCGATTGCGCTCGAGGCGGCGCAGGCCAAGCTCTTCACCACCGACATGGCGCAGGGGCACATCTCGAACGCGCTGCAGATCCATGGCGGCAACGGCTATTCGCGTGAATTCCGCGTCGAGCGCCTGTTCCGCGACGTGCGCCTGAGCCAGATCTACGAGGGCACCAACCAGATCCAGCGCATGATCATCGCACGGCAAGTCCAGAAGGCCTACGCATGAACCTGTTCTACGAGGACGTCGAGGTCGGCGCGACCTACACCACGCCGTCGCACGAGATCACGGTGGCGGACATCGCCGATTTCTGCCGCCTGACGCGCGATTTCCATCCGCTGCACACCGATGCGGACTATGCGAAGAAAGCCGGGTTTCCCGGCATCATCGCGCATGGGCTTTACGGGCTGGCGTTGATGGAGGGTTTGAAGACCGAGCTGAAGCTCTACGAGGAGACCTCGATCGCCTCGCTTGGCTGGAACGACGTGCGTTTCAAGCATGCCATCGTCGCGGGCGATACGGTCTACGTGGAAATGGACTTTACGGCGAAGCGCGAAAGCGGCTCGCGCCTTGCCGGAATTATCACCGAAGCGGTGCGACTGTGCCGCGCCGACGGCACATTGCTGATCGAGGCAGAGCATATCTCCTTGATCCGCAAGGCCCCCTGACGGAAGCTCCCGCCATGCCCACCGATCCCGCCGACGCGCTGACCCTCGATCCCGCCCAGAACTCCGTCGATCAGGCCACGCGCCTGATCCGAGAGGATATTCTTTCGGGACGCATCGCGCCGGGGGATCGGCTCAAGACCGCCGAACTGGCCAAGCAGCTAGGCTTTTCGACGATGCCCCTGCGTGAGGCTTTGCGAAAGCTCGAGGGCGAGGGTCTGGTGGCGATCGAGCCCAACCGCGGCGCCACCGTGCGCAAGCTCGACCGGGCCTACATCACCGATCTCTTCGAGCTGAACACCGAGCTGCGGGTTTTCGCGGTGCGGCGCGGCATGTCCGCGCTGACGCTGGAGCGGATCCGCGAGCTCGAGGCGCTGGCGGCGCAGTACCGCGCGCAGATCGAGGCGCGCGAGGACATCGCCGCCATCGAGACCAATCGCCGCTTCAACGCGCGGCTGGTGGAGTTCGGCGGCAACCGCGAGGCGCTGCGGGTGTTCCAGCGCGGCTGGGACACGATCTTTGCTTTCCGCCGCGGCTTTGGCTACGGCACCGGGCGCCGTCGGGTGATGGCCGAGGAAATGCAGCTTCTCATCGATGCGCTGCGCCGTCAGGACGCGACCAGCGCCGAGGCGATCCTGCGCATGCAGAACGCCGCGATGATGGAAGACCTGGTTTCGCGGATCGCGCCGGAGGTGTGAGGGTCCCTCTGATGAAAGGGTGACGCCCGCCGCGCATCGCCGGCCCGCGGGCTGACGAAACGGTGACGCCAGCCGCGTCATCGCCGGCCCGCGGGATGGCGATCGAACACGTAGAATCCCTCGATTTATCCCGGCCACGTCCGAAGGACCTCGAAGCTAAGTGCCAAGCTCTACCAAATCGCCAGCCCGGTGGGGCGGGCCGGCGATGGCGCGGCGCCTTCGGCTTGTTCCGCGCCGGCAAGTCTCGGAGGCGGTCGCCGAAATCCTCAGCCCCCGAACGCCTGGCTGGTGCCGCGCTCAAGATAGACCCCGGCATCACGGCCCCCAGTCACCTCGCCCTCGGCAAAGATCGTCTTGCCGCGCAGGATGGTGCGCACCGGCCAGCCCTTGACCTCGAGCCCCTCGTAAGGCGTGTAGTCGCAATCGTGGTGCATCAGGCTCTGCGAGATCGTCACCTCGCGCGACGGATCCCAGAGCGTGATGTCGGCATCCGCGCCCACGGCGATCGTGCCCTTGCGCGGGTAGAGCCCGAAGAGCTTCGCCGGGTTGGTCGCGGTCAGCGCCACGAAGCGCTCGAGCCCGATGCGGCCCTTCGAGACCCCTTCCGAGAACAGGATCGGCATCCGCGTCTCGATGCCGGGGATGCCGTTCGGCACCCAGCGGAACGAGGTGCGCGCGCCCTCCACGTCCTTGCCCTTCGAGTCCTCGAAGCGGAACGGGCAATGATCGGAGGAGAAGATGTCGAAGGTGCCGTCGCGTAGCCCCTCCCAGATCGCCTTCTGGCTGTCGCTGTCGCGCGGCGGCGGCGAGCAGACGTATTTCGCGCCTTCGAAATCCATGTTCAGACCCTTCAGGTCGTCGGCGGTCAGGGCGATGTATTGCGGGCAGGTCTCGGCCCAGACATTCATGCCGCGGCGCTTGGCCCACTGGATCTGCTCCATCGGATCGCGGCCCGAGACGTGCACGATGGTGATCGGCACGTCGGTCAGCTCGGCATGGGAGATCGCCCGGTGCGTGGCCTCGCGCTCGACCGACTGCGGCCGGCTCTCGGCGTGGTAATAGGGCGCGGTCCTGCCGGCCTCTTCCAGCCGCTTGGCCATGTAGCGGATGGCGTCGTAACCCTCGGCATGGACCATGACCATGGCCTTCTCGCGCCGCGCCACATCGAAAACCTCGAGCAGCTCGGCGTCGTTCAGCACCATGTCGTCATAGGTCATGAAGACCTTGAACGAGGTGTAGCCGGCCTTGACCAGCGCTGGCAGCTCCTGCCCAAGCACCTGAGGCGTCGGGTCGGTGATGATCAGGTGAAACGAGGTGTCGACATGGCACTTGCCGTCGGCCGCCTCGTGATAGGCCTGCACCGCCTCGCGCAGGGACTGACCCTTCTGTTGCAGGGCAAAGGGCATGACGGTGGTGTTGCCGCCGGCTGCGGCCGAGCGTGTGCCGCTCTCGAAACCGTCGGCCATCACCACGCCGCCGCCCTGCGGCTGCTCGAGATGCACATGCGCGTCGATGCCGCCCGGCAGGGCCAGCAGCCCTGCGGCGTCGATCTCCTCCGCCGCCTCGCCCACGTCCTCGGCGATGGTAACGATGCGCCCGTCGCGGATGCCGATCTCGGCCCGGATGCGGTCGGCGGCGGTGACGATTTCGGCGTTTCGAATGGCGAGATCGAGCATGTGTGTCTTGTCCTGCTTGTAGTTGGTCGGTCTGCGGCGCCGGGGGAGAACGACGCCGCAGACCGGAGTGGCTCACTCCGAGGTAAGGGCGTCGAACAGCGCCTTCTGACCATCGGTGGTGAGCTGGCTCTCGTAAAGGGGCTGCGAGGCCTCGATGAACGGAGCGGTGTCGGGCTCGGTGATGGTGACGCCCATCTCGGCAAAGCTGTCGAGCAGCGGCTGCTCCTGGTCGACGACATACTGGCGCTGCCAGCTGGCGGCCTCGGCACCGGCTTCCATCAGAGCGGTCTGGATGTCCTCGGGCAGCGCGTCGAAGGCGTCTTTCTTCATCGTCACCGGGGCGGTCATGTTGAGCCAGCCGACCAGCGCGAAGGAGGGTGCGACCTCGTAGAACTTCATGCCGTCATAGCCGGTGGAGGCCCCTTCCGCGCCATCGACCACGCCGGACTGCAGGGCGCCGTAGAGTTCGGAGTAGGACATCGGCGTCGGGTTGGCGCCATAGGCACGGAACGCCTCGACGTGGCTCGGGTTCTGCATGGTGCGGATCTTCATGCCCTCGAGATCGGCGATGGTCTCGACCGGCTCCGAGGTCATCAGGTGGCGGATGCCCGAGGAGAACACGGCCAGAAGCTGGAAGCCTGCGCCGTTGGCGGAGTCTTCCATCATGTCGAAATTGGCGTCGACCTTCTCGCCCAGCGACGGGATCGAGGGGAACAGGAACGGCAGGTCGAACACCTTGTAGTCGTCGACGTAGTTCGACAGCATCGCGTTCGAGGTCATGCCGATGTCGAGCGAGCCGAGCATCACGCCCTCGACGGTCTGCTGCTCGTCGCCGAGCTGGCCGCCGGCAAAGATCTCGAGCGTGGCGGCGCCGTCGGTCTTGGCCTCGAGCAGATCCTTCATCTTCTGCAGGCCCATGTCCTGCACTTCGCCGGCGGCGTTGGTGTGCGCGACCTGAAAGCTGTATTCTTGGGCCGCGACCGGTGCGGCGGCAAGCGCGGCGAGGGTCGCGAGTGCGGTGAGAACTCTGTTGGACATCAGTTTTTTCACTTTCTTCTGGTTGGTTTGGGGAGAAATCCGAATGCCCGGGGTCACAGCAGGACCGAGGGCAGCCAGAGGGAGATCGCCGGCACGAAGGTCACCAGCATCAGCGCCACCAGCATGCAGCCGAGCGGCAGCCAGACCTTGCGCGAGACCTGCTCGATGCGGCGCCCGGCAACGGTCGAGGCGACGTAGAGGCAGATGCCGTAGGGCGGCGTGATGAGCCCGATCGACAGGTTGAGCGCGGTGATCACGCCGAACTGCACCGGGTTGATGCCGTAGCTCTGCGCGATGGGCAGCAGGATCGGCAGCAGGATCAACACCGCCGAAATGCTTTCCATGAACATTCCGACCACGAGCAGCAGCACGTTGACGATGAGCAGAAAGGCGACGGGGTTGCTCGTGACGCCGGTGAGCCAGTCGCGCAGCATGGCGGGGAAGCCCTGCGTCGCGATGATCCATGTGAAGACCGAGGCCGTGGCGACGATGATCAGCACCGTGGCCGAGAGGCTGATGGCGCGCAGGAAGATGCGCGGCAGATCGCGCACGGTGATCTCGCGGTAGATGAACATGGTGACGATCAGCGTGGTGAAGAGCGCCACGCAGGCCGCCTCGGTGGCGGTGAACACGCCGCCGACGATGCCGCCGAGGATCACCACCGGCACCAGCATGCCGGGCACCGCCTCGAGGAAGCTGCGGCCAAGGCGGCCGAGGGTGAAGGGCTCGCGGTCGCGATAGGCCTCGCCGCCGCGCTTGGCGAAGAGCCAGCAGCCCAGCATCAGGCCGGTCATCACGAGAAGGCCCGGCACGATGCCGCCGAGGAACATGGCGCCGATCGACTGGTTGGCGGTGATGGCGATGACGATCATCACGATCGAGGGCGGGATCACCGAGGCCAGCGAGCCGGAGGCGGCGATCACCGCCGAGGCGAGGTCGATGTCGTAGCCGCGCTTGCGCATCTCCGGTGTCATCACCGCGCTGATCGCGGCCGTGTCGGCCGAGCCCGAACCCGAGATCGCCGCGAGGCCAGTGCCGGTGACGATGGAGACGAGGTAGAGGCTGCCGGTGATCCAGCCCACCAGCGCGCCGGCGAGGTTGACGAAGCGCCGGGCGATGCCGCCGGCCTCCATCAGCAGGCCGGAGGCCACGAAAAACGGGATCGCCATGAGGGTGAAGGAGCTGATGCCGCCATAGACCCGCTGCGCCACGATCGAGATCGGCGCCGTGGTGGTGAACTCAATGGCCACCAGCGCGGCGATGCCGAGCGCCAGGACAATCGGGATGCCCGAGACGAGAAGAAGAAGGAACCCGCTGCCTGCCCAGATCATGCCTTGGCCTCCTCTTTTTCGGAGGCCGCTGCCCGGTCGGGATCGATCACGCGCGGCAGGGTGGTAACGGCAAACTCGATCAGGAAGTAGCCGAAGCCCACCGGCAGCGCCATATAGGGCACCGCCATCGGGATCTGCAGCGCCGGCGACTTGATCATGAAGCCGATGCTCAGCATCGACAGCGAGCCCACGACCACCACGCCGAGGAACCACAGCCCCAGCAGCAGGCCTGCGCCATTGCAGAGCCGCTGCACCGGGAGCGGCGCCTTGCGGATCAGCACGTCGACGCCGACATGCTGGTTGAAGCGCATGGCGATGCCCGCGCCCAGCAGGATCAGCCAGACCTGTGCAAAGGTGGCGGTCTCCTCGCTCCAGGCGATGGAATAGTTGAAGAAGTAGCGCCCGGTGATCTGGGCGAGGATGGCGCAGGACATGTAGGCCAGCAGCAGCAGCGCCGCCACGTCGACGATGCGGCGCAAGATGGTCAGGCAGAGCCCGGGGATCCTGAGAAGCGGCGAAGCGGTCAGAGATCCGCTCGTGTCGCTGTTGCTGGTCGTCCGGTCTGGCATGGACGCGCCTCCTTGTTGTCTCGGCGGGGTCGCGGGTAACGGATGTCGTTCCCGTCGTCACCGGCGCCGGTTTCCGAGGAGGTTACCGGCAAGCGCGAAGCAATGAAGGCTGGAGGCTATAAATATCCTTATAGGAAGTATTTATTCCGCCGTTTTTCCGAATATTCCGGAAAAATCTGATCTACCGTGATGCCAACGCAAAAATCTCCAGATCAAAAATAGAGCATATTATGAGCATCAGATCAAATCCCGGGCAGTCTGAAAACGTCTCCAGCGCGGCTTACGGCCTCGCCTTCTGTGTTCTGGGCCGGGCAGAGTCGGTCCTCATGGCGCGCGGCGCGGGATTCGACTTCGTGGTGGCCGACATGGAGCATGGCCCCATCGGACTGGGCGAGCTCGGGCAGATGGCGGCGGCCGGGATCGCGGCGGGTCTTCCGGTATACGGCCGCGTTACAGGGCCGGATTCCGCGGATATTGCGCGGGTCCTCGACTGTGGCGCCACGGGCGTGATCGTCCCGCATGTGGACAGTGCCGCGGATGCACAGCGCATCGCTCAGGCTTGCCGCTTTGGCCCGCGTGGGGCGCGCGCGCTGCCCGGCCCGCTGCCGATGCTGGACTACCGCGTGGTTCCCGCCTCCGAACTGGTGGACGGTGCCGAGCGCAACGTGGAGGTGATCGCGATGATCGAAAGTGCCCCTGCTTTGGACGCAGTTGATCAGATCGCAGCAACTCCCGGCATCGACATGCTGATGATCGGCACCAACGATCTCGCGGACGGCATCGGCCTTCGCGGCCAGATCGACCACCCCGATCTGCGCGCCGCCTTCCTGCGCATCGCGGGCGCGGCGGCGGCCCATGGCTGCGGGTTCGGGGTGATGGGCCTGCCGGAGGCGCTGGTCGAAAGCCACGCGCTGGCGCTCGGGGCGCGCGCGATCGTCGCCACCAACGAGACCAACCTGATCACCGAAGGGGGCGCGGCGCAGCTCGCGCGGCTGAAGGCGAAAGCTACTCGCTGACCGGGCGGCGGCTTTCTTCGCGCACCTCGGCGAGGCGCAGCGCGACCCGCTCGCGGAAGGCCTTGATGAAGCGCTTGGTCTGCCGCGACGGGCTCTTGCTCTTGGGCATCGCGGCCGAGAGCTCGAAACTCATGTCGGCGCTGTAGGGCCGCACGACCAGCCCGGGCCGCATGGCGGTATAGGCCGAAAGCTCGTCCACCAGCGCCACGCCCCAGCCATCGCGCACGATGCGCGCGGCGGCGTTCATGAAGCGGGTCTCGATGGTGGGGCGGTAATCCAGCCCCTTGGCGCGGAAACTGTCGGCCATCATCAGCCCGATCCGGTTGGCCACCTGCGGGCCGACCATCGGGCGCTCGACCAGATCCTTGGGCGACACCACGTCAAGCTTGGCGACGGGATCGTTCTCGTCGCAGAGCACCACCGCCTGCAGCGTATCGATGAGCTCGTAGGCCATCGCCTGCCGCTCGTAGGGCGAGATCGCGAAAGCCACGTCGGCGACGCCGTTCTCGACCACCTGCAGCACGCTGTCGAGCGGGCGGGTCTCGAGCGAGATCTGGATGCGGGGGAACTCGCGGGCGTAATCGGCGATCACCCGGGGCAGCACCGCTTCGCTGAGCTCGGCGGTGGAGGCCACGCGGATGCGGCCGATCTTGCCCATGCGCAGGTCGGCGGCGCGCTGGTTGACCGCGTCGCGCAGCAGAAAGAGCGGCTCGGACTCCTCGAGCAGGATCAGGGTCTCCTCGGTGGGAGACAGCCGGTTGCTGATGCGTTCGAACAGGGGAAATCCGAGCACCGTCTCGATATGCCGGATGGTGTTCGAGATCGAGGGCTGGGACATGCCGAGACGCTCCGCGGCGCCGACGGTCGTGCGAAACTGCACGACGGCGCGGAGAATCTCGAGTTGACGGAGGTTGAGTATGTCTCCGATTGGTTTCCCCTGTCCCAACGCGCGGCTCAGCTTTGTGTCAGGCGGATGCGCGTGAAATTGCGCACCTTGTCGCTGAACGGCCCGAAGCCCTTGATAGCATTGAACTCGGGCGTTTCATAGGCTTCCGGCCCGGTGATCGTGTAGATCGCCACGTGGCGCGGCCCGCCCTCGAGGCATTTCTCGCGCCGTGCATTCAGCCAGCCGGGGCAGGCGAGAATGTCGGGCAGGTGAACGGTCTCGTACCATTCGTCGAAGGCGGCCTCGTCTTCCGGGTCGACATCGACAAAGACGATATGGGTTTGCAGTTGGCTCATGGGATCAGCTCCAGGCAGGGGCGCAGCGCGGTCATCAGGGCGTCGAGCTCATCGCTCTCGATGCGCGGCGTGGGGGCGCGGCAGGCAGGGGTGTCGATGCGGCCGAGCTCCGCGAGGCAGGCCTTGAGGCGCGCGGCGGCCATGTGGCCGGGCGCGGCATAGATCAGGCGGGCAAGGCCGAAGAGCGCGGCGTGGATTTCCTGTGCCGGGGCAATCCGGCCCTCGCGCACATGGGCATCGAGCGCGGTGATCAGCTCGGGAACGAGCGCCGAGAGGCTGACCGCCGAGCCGTCGCTGCCGATCATGAAGCAGGGGAAGAGATGCTCGTCGCCCGAGGCCATGACGGCCACGTCCGGGCGCATCTCGCGGGCGATGCGGCGGGTGACCTCGTAGGACTTGGTCTCCCAGCTGCCTTCCTTGATGCCCGCGACGCTGTCGATCTCGAGCAGGCGGCGCAGCACATCCGGGGTGTAGGCGAGCTTGAACGAGCCGACGGAGCCCTGGAACAGGTAGACCGGCGCGCCGGTGGCGGCGGCGATGCCCTCGTGATGGGCGACGATGGCGCGCGGGTCGGCCCCGAGCGCCCAGGAAAACGGCGCGAAGACCATCACCGCGTCGGCCCCGGCATCGAGCGCGGCCTGTGCATCGGCGGCCGCGAAGGCGGTGTTCTCGCCACTCACCGCGGCAAGGATCCGGCGCCCGCCCGCGACGTCGCGGGCGATGCGGACCACCTCGGCCTGCTCGGCGCGCGACATGTGGATGCCCTCGCCCGCATGGCCGTTGAGCAGCAGCCCCGCCTGCCCGGGATCGGACAGGACGGTTGCAAAATGCCGCTCGAGGCTGGCGCGATCAAGCGCGCCCTCCTCGGTCATCGGGCAGATGGTGGCGGCAAAGAGCCCGCCATTCTCTGCGGCGGACATCACAGCACCTCGGCCGCGATCAGCGCCTTGCGTACGCCCTCGCGGACCTCGTCGGACTGCGGCAGCAGCGGCAGGCGCGGGGCGGCGTTCTTGATCACGCCCATGATCTCGAGCCCGTCTTTCATGCGGGTGTGCATGTCGATCACCGGGGTCGGTCCATAGATCGCCCGAACCACCGGGTAGAGCCGGTCGTTGGCGGCGCGCATCTTGGCGAGGTCCATCTCTTCCGAGGCGTTCCAGAGGTCGGCCAGCAGGCCGGGCACGAGGCTCGCGAGGCCCGACAGGATGCCGTCGCCACCAAGCGCGACCTGCGCGAAGAACCAGTGGAAGTTCGACGGCAGGATGGCGGTGTTGTCGTCGGCGGCCTGAACCGCACGGCGGTTCTCGTCATAGGCAAGAAGCGTGGCCGAGCCTTCCTTGATCGCCACCACCTCGGGAATCTTGGCGATCTCGGCCAGCACCGGGGTGGCGAGCCCGAAGCCGGAGGCGATCGGGAACTGGAAATGCGACAGCGGCATCTGGAGCTCGCGCGCCAGAAGCTCGTACATCTTCACCGCGGCAGTGGTGTTGGCGTTGCCGCCCCCCAGCGCCTCGGGCGGGAAGATCACCGCCACGTCGGCCCCGGCCTCGCGCACCGCCTCGGCCTGACGCAGTGCGTCGGGGATGCCGGTCGGCACCACGCCCACCAGCAGCGGCTGGTCCTTGGAGATCTGGGCGCGGGTGCGCTTGATCACTTCGAGCTTTTCATCATCGGTAAGCGCGGTGGCTTCGCCTGCGTGGCCGTTGACGAAGACGCAGTCGGTGGTCTCGGGCTTGGCGCAGTGGTCGAGCACGGCGGCATAGCCGTCCCAGTCGATGGCGCCCTGCTCGTCGAAGGGCAGTACGGTGGCGACGGTGATGCCGCGAAGATCCTTGGCCGTGATGGTCATGTCGTCACTCTCTTTCTCGGGAATTTCAGCGTGGCGTCGGCTTTCAGCACTTCGACGCCCTCCTCGTTCTTGGCCGAGGCCTGCCAGTCGATGGTGCGGTTCTCCTCGTCCTTGGAGGAGATCCAGATGTCGAAGGTGATGGTGTCGCCGTAGCGCACGGCGCCGGTGAACCAGAAGCTGTCGTGGATCGACACGCCCACGGTGCCCACCAGCTCGGCGGTCAGCACCGAGGTGCAGATACCGGCGACAAGGATGCCCGGCGCCAGCCGCTCGCCGAAGCGGGTGGTCGAGGCATAACCCTCGTCCACATGCACCGGGCCGAAATCGCCGGTGGCGGCGATATACATCGCGCCATCGGCCTCGGTGATGGTCTTCGAGACGGAGACGCGGTCGCCGACCTCTAGCTCGTCGATATTGCGGATGTCATACATGCTCAGGCCCCCAGCGGCACCATGCGCGCGGTGCCGGTGATCACCTCGTCACCCTCGACCGCGATGCTCAGATCGCAGACGATGGCCTCGGACGACGCCTCGGTGACGGTCGCGGTGGCGGCGATCGAGCTGCCGACCGGGATCGCGCGGCCGAAGGCGACCGAGAAGTCGCCGATGCGCCACGCCGGGCCGGCGAGGCGACCAAGCGCGGTGGTCAGCAGGCCGGCGGCGGCAAGCTCGAAGACCGACATGTCGGCCAGGCCCGCGTCCTTGGCATGGGCGCGGTCGACATGGGTCTTGGTCATGTTGCCGGTGATGCCGGTGAAGAAGCCCTGCTCGGCCACGGTCATGGTCTTGCGGAAGGTGATGGCGTCGCCCTTGGCGGGAAGATCGGTCATGCGGAAGGCTCCTTGGCTCAGAGGGTCAGGCCGCGCTTGATCACCGAGCGGGCGATCAGCATGCGGTGCACCTCGGAGGTGCCGTCGTAGATACGGGTGACGCGGGCATCGCGGTAGATGCGCTCGAGCGGCAGCTCCTTGGTGAAGCCGTAGCCGCCGAAGACCTGGATGCCGCGGTCGGCGACCCGGCCCAGCATCTCCGAGGCCTGCACCTTGACCATCGACACCTTGTCGCGCGGATCGAGCCCCGCATCGACCTCCCAAGCGGTGTTGAGCACCATCATCCGGGTGGCGAAGATCTCCATCGCGCTGTCTGCGATCATCTGCTGCACCATCTGGAAGTCGCCGATCGGTTGGCCGAACTGCTTCCGCGTGGCGGCGTGCTCGCGCATCATGTCGAGCACGCGGCTCGCCATGCCCACGGCGCGGGCGCCGATATGGCCGAGACGGATGCCGCCCACATTGGCCATCATCACCTTGAAGCCGTTGCCGACCTCGCCCAGCACGTTGCCCTTGGGGATGCGCACGTCGTCGAAGTTCAGCTCCGCATGACCGTAGCCGCGGTGGCCCATCATCGCCTGGTTGCGGGCAACGGTGAAGCCGGGCATGCCCTTGTCGACGATCAGCAGGCTGATGCCGCCACGGGCGCCCTTCTCGGGATCGGTCAGCGCCATGACGATGACGTAATCTGCGATGTCGCCATCCGAGATGAAGTGCTTGGTGCCGTTCAGCACCCACTCATCGCCATCGAGATAGGCGTTGGTCTTGATCGCAGCCGCGTCCGAACCGGCGCCCGGCTCGGTGATCGCCATGGCGCAGATCTTGTCGCCCTTGACGGTGGGGTAGAGATACTTGTCGCGCAGCTCGCCCTCGAACTGCTCGAGCATCGGGTAGACCTGCCCGAACACGCGCCGGATCAGCGCGTCCGAGGTCTGGCCGAGCTGCTCCTCGACGAGGCACATGTCGAGTACGCCGAGACCGGCACCGCCGACCTCCTCGGACATGTTCATGGCGTAAAAGCCCAACTCCTGCGCCTCGGCTTTCACCGCCGCCAGCTTCTCGGGCGGGATCTTGGCGGCCTCTTCGGTTTCCTGCTCGAGCGGTTGCACCTTCTCGCGTACGAAGCGGCCGACCGCGTCGGTGACCATCTTCATCTCTTCGGAGATCGTGAAATCCATCTTGTCTGCTCCTGTTGGTCTCTTGGCGCGGGCTCAGCCGCGCATCTTGTCCGATTGCACGATCACGCCCTCGGCGATCAGCCGGTCGATCTCGTCCGCCGGGAGGCCCGCCTCGGCCAGCACCTCGCGGCTCTGGCCGCCAAGCGCCGGCGGCGCGAGGCGCACCGGAGGGGTCTCGCCGTCGTAGCGGACCGGGTGCGAGAGCATGACCAGCGGCGTGCCGCCAGCGCTCGGGGTTTCGGTGAAGGCCGCAAGGTGGTCGACCTGCGGATTGCTCTTGAGCCCGTCGTAATCCTGCACGACCTCGTGCCAGACGCCGGCCTCGGTGAGCTTGGCGACCGCCTCGTCAAGACTGAGCCGGGCCATGCCCTCGGCCACCATCCGCGAGATCTCGCCGCGCTTGGAGAAGCCCTCGTCGGCCGAGAGCTCGGCCAGCGCCGGCTGCTCCAGCGCGCCCGCCAGCTGCGGCGGCGTCGACATCGAGATCATCACGTGGCCATCCTTGGCGGCGTAGATGCCGTAGGGGGCCGGGCTGAACCAGTTGGCCATGCCATCCTCGCCCCGCGGGCCGGCGCGGTCCGCTCCGTTCATCCACGCGGTGATCGACTCGCCCTGCAGGTCCATCGCCGCCTGCAGCATGTTGACGTCGACCCGGCGGGCTTTGCCGGTGCGCTCGCGCTCGAACAGCGCCGCAATGATGCCGGCCACGGTGAGCGCCGCGGCATGATGGTCGATCGGCACCGAGCCCACCGCGACCGGGCCGCTCTCCATGCTGCCGGTATGGGCGGCAAGGCCGGTCATCGCCTGCAGCAGAACGTCCTGCCCCGGGCGCTTGGCATAAGGGCCGTCGACGCCGTACCCAGTGGTGGTGGCGTAGATGATGCGTGGGTTCACCTTGCGCATCTCGGCCTCCGACAGGCCCAGCTTGTCGAGCGTGCCGGGGCGGAAGTTCTCCATCACCACGTCTGCGGTCTCGATCAGGCGCTTCACCGTGGCGATGCCGTCGGGCGACTTCAGGTCGACCGCGATCGAGCGCTTGTTGCGCCCGGTGGTGATGTGGTTGACCGAGGTGTCGTCGACGAAGCGGTTGGCCACCGCCCAGTTGCGCTGGAACGCGCCGCCCAGCGGCTCGACGGTGATCACGTCTGCGCCGATATCGCCCAGATGCTGCGCCGCGGCAGGGCCGGACAGGAAGTGGTTGAAGCTCAGTACTCGGATTCCGTCAAGCGCGCCCATCGTGGTTCCTCTCGTGTTGCGAGACAGAGCCTAAGGCAGACGCGGCGAGCCGGGAATATATCCAGCTATGATAATGCCGGGGTGGAAAATTGACCTATCGAATAGTCTTCAGGGCCTGAAGAGACGCGGCGCCGGCGCCTCGAAGGTCATCCGCCCCGCCTTCATGCCCCAGAGCGGGCGGCCGATCTCGGAGACGGTTGCGGCACGGCTGGGAGCGGGCAGCAGGACAAGATCCGCAGGCCCTCCGACCACGATCCGGCTGTCGTGGCCCAGCAGGCGAAACGGATCCTCGCTGATCATCGCGAAGCAGGCGGCGAGGTCTTCGGGGCGGCCAAGCTGGGCGACATTGGCGAAGAGGTTGGCCATGCGCGGCAGCGAGCAGTCGCCATAGGGCGTGAAGGGATTCAGCACGTTGTTCGTCGCCACGGTGCAGCGCACCCCCGCCGCGTGAAAGACATGCGCCGGGGCGACACCGCGCGGCACCGCGTGGTCATGGTCGCGCCCGGTGATGAACAGGTCGGTCGCCGGCAGCACGGTCAGCGCAATGCCGGCATCGCGCAGCAGGGCTACGCTTTCGGCAAGCCGCTCCGGCGGCAGCATCGAGAGCTTGGTGACGTGCCCGATGGCGACGCGGCCCTGCATGTCGTGGGCAATGGTCTGGCGCGCGACCTCGTCGAGGTGTCGCCAGCTCGTGTCGAGGTCGAAGTCGAGATGAAAATCGAGATCCACGTCGAACGCCCGCGCCATGCCGAAGATCCGCGCAATTTGGCCCTCCGGGTCGCTGTCGGTATAGGGGCAACCTCCGAGCAGGTCGGCGCCCTGCTCCAGCGCCGCGCGCAGCAGTTCTTCGGTGCCGGGGTAGTTCAGCAGGCCTTCTTGAGGGAACACGCAGATCTGCAGGTCGAGCGCCCAGGCGTAATCGGCCTTGAGCCGTCGCACGGCCTCGAACCCGGCCAGACCGATCACCGGATCGATCTCGACCTGCGTGCGGATCAGGGTGGTGCCCTGTCCGATGGCCTTGTCGAGCACCTGCGCGCCTCGGGCATAGACATCCTCGGTGGTGAAGTCGCGCTTGGCGGTGGTCACCGCCTCGAGCGCGCCCCGGAGGTCGCCCGAGCGGTTCTGCGCCCGCTCGAGGATGCAGGCCTTGTCGAGATGCAGGTGACTGTCGGCAAAGCCCCGGATCAGCAACCCGCCGGCCGCGTCGCGATCCGGCGCATCGCTGGCGATGGTGGGCGCGATCTCGGCAATGCGCCCGTCCTTCACGCCCAGGTCGACCGGCGCAGCGCCGTCTTCGAGCCGCGCGCTGCGGAACACCAGATCGAGGCTCATCGCGGCACTGCCCCTGCCACCGTGGTCCATGTAAGTTGCCGCATTGTCTGACCTCATCTGCGTCGGCTGGTGTCCCGCCGGATTACGTGGCTGCCGCGTGGCGCCTGTCAAAACCTCTGCCGGGACATCGCGCGCATTTGCACCGAACCGGAGGCGCATCGCCGCCTTGCCGGCAGCCCTTGCAATTGCTGTAGGAAATCGCGCCCCGAAGGTCTAGCACGGGCGGGACAACAAACCTGCCGCACTCGCCGAGGAGCCCCCATGTCCACGACCCTGTCCATCGATCCCGAAACCCTCGGCCCCGAAGCGCGTATCGTGCACGACTATCTCGAGGCCTCGATGGTGCCCGACCCCGAGCGCGCCGCGACCTACATGGCGGACGACGTGGTCATCACCTTTACCGGCGGGCGGGTCTATCATCACCCCTCGGGCCCGGCCGGGTTCAACGCCATGCGCTACGCCTGGGTTAAGAAGGACATGCGTCAGTTCGACGTGGCTCAGGGCGCCGAGGGCACGGTGGTCTATTCCACCGGCTACCTCTACGGCGAATGGCATGATGGCACGGCGTTCGAGGGCAACCGGTATGTCGATCGCTTCGTGGTCGAGAACGGCAAGATCGTGAAGATGGATGTCTGGAACGACAGCGCCGAGCGCATCCTCTCCGCACGCGGCATCGAGGCCTGACGCTCGCGGGACGCGGCTTCGAACCGCATCCCGAAAAGCTCAGAGCTTGATGTCGTCGAGACGCTGGTCGCCCGGCAGCTTGGAGCGCTCGAGGATGATCTGCGAGATCGCCCGCGCCCGCACCGGTGTCAGGGCCGCCATGATCGGGGCGGCGTCACGCTCGTTCATCGTGCCGAGCACCATGACCGAGACCTCGATGTCGAGATCGTTCATGATCGCCGCGGCGTCCTTGGGCTTCATGTTGCGATAGAGCGCCACGAGCCGGTCGACATCCGACGTATGCGCCGCCTTCACCTTGTCGAGCAGCGCCTCGAGCTCGGTCTTGAGGTCCGCGAGCCGCTGCTGCTCGACCTCGAGCGTTTCCGCGGTCAGATCGAGCTCTGCCTCGCGCTTGGCGTGCTGCTCTTTCTGTGCTTCGAGCAGTTCGCGCTCCTGCTGGATCGAGGCGAGCAGCTCTTCCGGCGCCTCGCAGACCTTCGGCTCGGGCGTCGCCGCCGGGCTGTCGGCATCGGTGGCGGCAGCGGAGGCGGCGCTCACGAAGGGCGTGTTGTCGTCTGCGCCGGCGCTGGAAAAGCCGGGCTCATCCATCAGCGTGACGCCGATCTTGGCCACGACCGCAAGGGCGAGGCCGGCGAGAACGAAGGTGATCGGACGCATTCGGGATCAGGCCTCGCGCTGCCGGACGGTTTCGAAGAAGCCGCGCACCAGTTCGGACTTGCCCGAGGCCTTGGTGGCGCCGGCCGGGCGCGTCGGACGCTCGCGGGAGGTGCGGAAGGACGGCTCGGCGCGCGTCATCTCCGGCTCACGCTCGCGCTGGGGCCGCGGCTTGGGCTCGGCCTGCTGGCCCAGCGAGCGCAGCACCGACACGGTGCTTTCGCTCCGGTCCACGGCCTCGGAAAAATTGCCGATCATCGGCTCCATTTCGCGCAGGACCCGCATCAGGCTGCGAACACGCCGATCCACCACCCAAGCATAGGTCAAGGTACCCACAAGCAACACAAGAATTGCGATATCAATCACGAAGGTCATCGGGGGAGTCCTTTTCTTCGTAGAGCTTTTCGGAGAGTTTCAGCGCGATCCGCCCATTCTTGCGGTGGCCGACCTCGGCGCGAGCAATCTCCTTGCCGGCGCAGCACAGCGTCACCGGATCGTCGACCTGGATGCCAAGGTCGAGCACCTGTCCGGGCGCCCAGGCCAGCACGTCGCGCATCGGCAGCACCGCCTGCCCCATCACCGCCGACATCGGCACGTTGGTGCTTCCGAGCATGTCGGTCATCTTGAGCCGCCAGCCGCTGTCACCGCCGAGCTGTCCGCCGGTGAATTGCTGCGACAGGATGTGGCTCACCTTCTCGAACGCGGTGTTGGGAAGAACAAAGACCATCTCGCCGATCCGACCTTCGATGTCGATTGTCAGCCGGGCGCGCACGCAGGCGCTGGTCGGCGGTGCAAGAAGCAGCGCCTTGGGGTTGGTCTCGAGATGGCTGATGTCGAAATTCACCGGCGTGACCTTGGCGAAGGCGTTCGACAGTTCGGTCAGGACCGTCTCGGTGAAATTCTGACCGATGCGCTTCTCGATGCTGGTGAAGTTGCGGGTCTTCTTCTCGCCGGTGGCGACGGTCCGCCCGCCGAAGGTGATCTCGATGATGCCGAACAGCAGCTCCGGCGTCATGATCGCAGCGATGGTGCCGCCCCACTCCTCGGCCGTGGTGACCGAGATCAGCGAGGGGTCGGGCTGATCCTTGAGCGCATCCTGACAGCTGAGATAGTCGATGCCGCCGAGGCTGACTTCGGCCATGGCGCCGAGATAGCTCTTCAGCGTCTGCGCCAGAGACAGCGAGAAGCGGTCGAACACCACCTCGAGCATCGGCAGCCGGGCGTAGGAAAGCTTGGCGCGCTCGACGATCAGCTCCTCGACGGCGCGGGTGTCGGGAGTGAGGGTGCGTGCGGTGCTCATTGTACGATCAGGTCCGCGATGAGGAACTCCTGTGGCGCGTCGCTGTCCGAGATGGCGCGGGCACGGCGCAGAAGTTCGGACTTGAGCCGCACCAGCCCGATCGAACCCTGCAGGTCGTTCTCGTTGAGCTGCCGAAGGTATTCCTGGAAGCTGTCGCGCAGGAAGAGCTTGCGGCTCTCGATATTCTCGGCGCCTGAGACCCGGTTGTCATAGGCCAGCGCCAGGTTGAGCTTGAGAAAGCGCGTGGTCTGGCGCCCGGTGGCGGTGGTCGCGGTGATATTGACGATGATCTCCTGGAACGGCGTCACAACGATATGCTCGCCCGGCAGCCCCGCCGGGGTCGCGGGAGCTGCGCCGTGCCCGTCCCCGGCCGCGTGATCCTCGGCGGCATCCTCGCCAGAGGTGGCTGCCTCGTCCTCGGGATCGTCCGCCAACCCCACGAGCTCCATCGCGCCCTGCGGCCCGACCGACGCCACGAAGCCGCCCGCGAGCGCCACAACGCACAGCAACAGCAGCGCAACGATGCGCAGCAGCGTCTTCTTTTTCGGCGTCTCAGCGTCCTGGGATGTCCCGGTTGAGTCGGCCATCGCCCCTGTTCTTCGAAGTTGTTCTAATCTTGCACCACAATGCGCAGAATGACTGTTTAAAGCAAGTATAAAAGGTGAGCTAGTTCTTGCCGGTCAAGAATAATTATGGTTATCCTTGGGCAAGACTGGGGAATAGGCAGAACTTCGCGTGCAGGGCATTCTAGACAATCTGAAATCGTTGGGGTGGAAACGTCTTACGGTGCTCGGCGGAGCTGGCGTGGCGATGGTTTTCGCCATGTTCTTCGGGCTTTCCGCGGTGACCACACCGGATTACGTGGCGCTCTACCGGGATCTCTCTCCTGCCGAAGCGGGGCGCATGGTCGAATCGCTTGAGCAGGCCGGAATTCGTTCGCGTACCGACATGGCGGGCACCGCGGTCAGCGTTCCGGGCGAAGACATGGCCCGGGCCCGGATGCTGCTGGCCGGCGCCGGCCTTCCGAATGACGGCACCCCGGGCTGGGAGATCTTCGACGAGGCCAGCGGGCTCGGCATGAACACCTTCATGCAGCGGGTGAACCGCGCCCGCGCCATGGAAGGCGAGCTGGCCCGTTCGATCCAGACCATCGACGGGGTCGAGGCCGCCCGCGTCCACCTGGTTCTGCCCGAGCGCGAGCCGTTCTCGCGCGAACGCCCGCGCCCCTCTGCCTCGGTGATCGTGCGCGGCTCGCGCCAGGTCGGGATGCGGCAGGCCCGCGCGATCCGGTCGCTGGTCGCCTCGGCGGTGCCCGATCTCGCCCCCGCGCAGGTCACCGTGCTGTCGGCCACCGGCGAGACCATTCTCTCCGAAGACGGTGAGGCGGGCAGCGAGGCTTCGCTGCAATCGGCCCGCGCCCAGATCGAGGACCGGCTGGGACAGCGTATCGCCCAGATCCTGAGCGCCCGCGTCGGCGCCGGCAACGCGCGGGTTCAGGTCAGCGTCGACCTCACCACCGAGCGGCAGGTGGTGCGCGAGCAGACCTATGACCCTGACCAACGCGTCGTCCGCTCCACCGAGACCCGCGAGGAAACCCGCGAGGACCAGACCGCGGCGGGCGGCGAGGTCGGCGTCGCCGATGATATCCCCGCGGCGCTGGCCGCCGACGTGCCGGGCAACAACCGCAACACCGCCAACAGCACCAACGAGATCGTCAATTACGAGATCGGCGGCACCTCCTCCGAGACGGTGCGCGAGCCCGGCGACATCGAGAAGGTCTCGGTCGCGGTGCTGGTGAACGGCATCTACAACGTACAGGACGGCGGCGCTGTCGACTACGAAGAGCGCAGCCAGGAAGAGCTGCAGCGGCTCGAAGCGCTGGTCCAGAGCGCCATCGGCTTTGATGAGGCGCGCGGCGACAGCGTCGAGGTGGTGAGCCTGCGCTTCATGGATTACTCGATGGATGTCGGCGAGCCGGTGTCGCGCAGCTTTGCCCAGACGCTGACCGAGAACACCGGCACCATCCTGCGCGGCGTCTTCGCGCTGGCGCTGGTGGCGGCAGTGCTCGCTCTGGGCGTCCGACCGGCGCTGAACCGGGTCTTCGACCAGCCGGCGATTGCCGAGGGCGGCAGTGCCGATCTGCCCGGCCTTGCGCCCTCCGGCAACCTGCCCGCCACCACCACGGGCGAGAGCGCAACCGCGTCGAACGCGCAGAGCGGCGGTGAGCGACCGGTCTACCAGAGCGGCACCGTGCTCGACCCTCTGCCCCCCGGCGCCGAAGAGATGGTCGAACTGGCCGCGGTCCAGGGCGGCGTGCCGCGCGGCCTGATCAACACCGTGAGCGAGCTGATCGAACACGAGCCAGAAGGCGCGATCACCGTGGTCCGGTCATGGCTTGCTGAAGGACCGAACGCATGAGCTTTGTCTTCGACCGCAACTTCGATGCCGAGTTCGACGCCGCCCGCCGCGGCGAAGAGCCGGTGATCGGCGCGGTGTTCACCCGCGCGCAATTCGAAGAGGCCGTGGCCAACGCGCGCCGCGAGGGCTTCGAGGCCGGTGTCGCGCAGGGCCAGACCGAGACGCTGCAGGCGACCGAAGCCTCGGCCAGCCAGCGCCAGCTGTCGGCGCTCGAGGCGGTGACCCCTGCCCTGCGCCAGCTCATCGACGATGCCGACCGGCACCACGCCACGCTCGAGGGCCAGATGGTGGGCTTCGTGCTCGAGGTGTTCGAGCAGCTCGCCCCGGATGTCTCGGCGACACTCGCCACGGGTCAGGCCGAGCGCGAGGCGAAGAACGCCGTGCGCATGGCGCTCGGCTCGGCGGTGCTGCGGATCTGGTTCGCCCCCGGCGCGGTCGAGAGCTCGGGCGCCGAGGTGCAGCACGCCGCGCGGATCGCCGGGCTTGGCGGGCGCATCGACATCAAGGCTGATCCCGATCTCGGCCCCGGTGACGTGCGCGCCGAATGGGATCACGGCGTGATGGCCTACAGCTTCAAGGACATCTGCGCCCGCATCCTGTCCTCGCTGGGCCAGACGCGGGACGAGATCGACCGAAGCCTCGAACAGGACAGGCAGGAGAGCAGGACATGAGCGAAGAGCTCGGAGACGACGTACAGGACACCGTGGTGCAGGCCGTGGCCGAAGAGGCCGCCGCCGAGCAAGCCAGCAAGGGCGGCGCCAACAGCATCGACGCGATGCTCAACGTGGGGCTCAACGTGCAGATCGTTCTGGGCCAGACCCGGATGCCGATCGCACAGCTGCTCAAGCTCAGCCGCGGCTCGATCATCGAACTCGACAAGAGCATCGGCCAGCCGGTCGAGGTGGTCATCAACGACCGGCTCGTGGCGCGCGGCGATCTGGTGAAGCTCGAGGATGACCGGCTTGGCGTCTCGCTGATCGAGATCGTCAAGGATTACGTGTCCGAGAAATGATCCGGTGCGGCGGCCTCTCCAGAGCGGTCCTTCTCTGCCTGCTGGCAGCGGGGCTGTGCGGGCTGGCCGCCACCGAAGCCCATGCGCAATCGGCAGGCTCGGATCTGTTGGGCGCCATCGGCGATGCGCTGAGTTCGGCGCCTGCGGGCTCGGACGAGCGCGCCACACTCTCGGGCCGCATCATCCAGCTGATCGCGGCGATGACGGTGCTGTCGCTGGCACCGGGGCTGCTGGTCATCATGACCAGCTTCACCCGCTTCGTGATCGTGTTCTCGATGCTGCGCTCGGCGCTCGGCCTGAACCAGTCGCCGCCCAACATGGTGCTGACCTCGATGGCGTTGTTCATGACCTTCTTTGTCATGCAGCCGGTCTTCGAGGACGCCTGGGAAGGTGGCGTCCAGCCGCTGATGGCCAATGCGATCACCGAGGAGCAGGCCCTGATGCGGGTCGGCGAGCCGTTCAAGCTGTTCATGTATGCCAACACGCGCGAGAAGGATCTGGCGCTGTTCCGGGACATCGCGGCGCGCAGCGAGGGCACGGTGCCCCCCGAGGAAAGCGCACCTGCGCCGCAGAGCGCCGAGGATGTCGGCTGGCGCGAACTGGTGCCGGCCTTCATGATCTCGGAGCTGCGCCGGGCCTTCTCGATCGGCTTCCTGATCTACCTGCCGTTTCTTGTGATCGACCTGATCGTGGCCTCGGTGCTGATGAGCGCAGGCATGATGATGCTGCCGCCGGTGCTGATTTCGCTGCCGTTCAAGGTGATCTTTTTCGTCCTCATCGACGGCTGGTACATGCTGGCCGGGTCTCTCATGGAAAGCTATCTCCCGCTGGCAGGCGGCGGGTAGCGTAAGGAAGGGTGCAGACTATGGCCGTTGCAGACATCAAGCGGACGACCTCTTCGTCGACGGGCTCGGGCAAACCGGCGCGGCGCCCGAAGAAGCTGACCGGCCCGCAGAAGGCGGCCGTGCTGTTCCTGTCGCTGGGCGAGAAGCGCGGCTCGGCGCTGCTGCAACAGCTCGACGACGAGGAAATCCAGCAGATGACCCGGGCGATGTCGGGCCTCGGCTCGATCTCGTCCGAGACCGTCGAGCAGGTGCTGACCGATTTCGTGCAGGACATCACCAATGGCGGCGGCGTCGTCGGCTCGTTCGCGGCGGCCGAGAACCTGCTGCGCTCGCTGATGCCGGGTGACAAGGTCGACGGCATCCTCAAGGACATCCGCGGCCCGCTGAAGGAGCGCGATCTCTGGGCGCGGTTTAACACGCTCTCCGAGAACGTCATCGCAAACTACCTCAAGGGCGAACACGAGCAGACCATCGCGGCGATCCTGTCGAACGTGAACACCGACGTGGCCGCCAAGGTGCTGCCGATCCTCGGGCCGGAAAAGATGCACAACGTGGTCGAGCGGATGATCCGCATGGAGGCGGTGCCGCATCACATGATGCAGCAGATCGAAGAGTCGCTGCAGGCCGACATCATGAACGCCGGCGCCCAACCGACCACCGCCGAGCAGCACCAGCGCATGGCCGACCTGTTCAACAAGCTCGACCGCAACGCCTTTGACAACATGGCGCCCGAGCTCGAGGACAAGATCCCCGACACGTTCAACGCCATCCGCGCCAAGATGTTCACCTTCGAGGATCTGGCCAAGATGGAGGCGATGGACCTCGCCAAGATCATGCGCGGCGTGCCGGGCAACACCCTTCCGACGGCGCTGCGCGGCGCCACCGATATCGCCCGCGACGCCTTCCTCAACGCGCTGCCCGCGCGGTCGCGCGACATGCTGACCGAAGAGATGGAGAGCATGGGGCCGGTGCGGCGGCGCGACGTGAACGCGGCGCAGGCGCTGATGCTCGACTACGCCCGCCAGCTCGCCGACGACGATCAGGTCCGCCTGCCCTTCGGCGAGGACGAAGAGGATATCTTCTGAGGCGGAGCGCGCCCCCGGGCTTTAGCGGGTCTTGTAGCCGCTGAAGCCCTGGATCGCATCGATGTCGATGGTCGCGGGGATATAGCTTCCCGACGCAGCGCTGAGCGCACCCGAAAGCAGGGTCACGGCGGCGTTCGAGCTGGTGGCGATGTCGGATGTTGCATCGCTGATCGCCACGTAGCGTCGCACCAGATCATCGACGACGTCCGGATCCGACAGTGTCTCGAGGTCCAGCCGGTCATTGATGATCGCCGCCTGCCTGTCGATGTCGATGCCGGCCAGCGCTTCGGGAAGGCCAAAGGCGGTGCGAAAGAACTCGGACAGGTCGCTGTCGCGCAGGATGTCGTAGGCCGAGTTGATGCTGCCGGCCTTGCGTCGGAACTCGAGCACCGTGCCGATGGCCTCGTTCTCGTCGCCCTTGCCGTTGACATATTGCGTGTCGACATACTTGTCGACGACCGCCGCTTTCCAGCTGGCGTCAAGGGTGTTGAGGTTGCCCTGCCCCTCCGGGCCGAAGCCCATCGCGTTGTGGAAATCCTTGAAGCGGGAATCCGTCAGCCGGTTGACCAGCGCGCTGTTGTCGTTGATGTCGCTCTCGAGGACCTTCTCCATCATCGCCTTGCCGAAGATCTGGTCCTCGAGATCGTAGGCTTTCATGACGAAGCTGTAGAGACGGTAATCGTCTGTCAGATCCTCCACATTCTCGACATTGCCGATGTTGTCGAGGAAATACGCGATCTCGCGCGCGTGCTGCGGCTCTTTGCGGATCAGCTCCTGATCCTTGTCCTCGGTCGCGTTCACCAGCTGCAGCGCCACCGAGCTTGACATGCCCGCGATCGAGATCATGCGTCGACAAGCTCCGATTGCTGCGGCCCGAAGACCTCGTCCTCGCGCTTCATCAGCGGGCGCAGGTCGCGCAGCGCCGTGAAGTACTCGCCCTTGCTGACGTTGTTGGCCGCCTCGAAGACATGCGACCGCAGCTCGCTGCCGAACACCGGCACCAGCTCGGCCAGGCGTGTCTGGATCTCCTTGAGCAACCGCTCGCGGCGGGCCGGCTCGATCAGCGCATTCTGGATCAGAAAATACACGATCCGGACGGGCGTCGAGGCCGCATCCGGTTTCAGCAGATCCGTTTCGCGAATGATGTCGGCGCGGTTCTCGACGGTGATCGTCGATTTGCGACCGCCATTGCGCATCATGCAGCCGTTGACGACGAAGCGTTCAAACGGCTTGAGCGTGAGATTGAGTGCCATCTTGAGTCACCGCTGCTGGGGTCGGGCGCTGGCCGGAGAGGCCGCCGAGAATGTTCTGGTTCACGTCGATCAGGGCCGGAAGGCCGTCGCCGCCGCCGATCACCACGCCGCAGGTGCGATCAACCCACATGGCGATCGACAGCAGGTTGGCGCGCAGCTCGACCGGAAGCTGGTTGTTGTCGTCGGTCAGGTCGGTCCGGAGCCTGCTCCACAGGACACGGTTCTCCGCCACTGCGTCGCGCAGGCCGTGTGCCAGAACTGCCGTGCGTGCGAACTTGTCGCGCGCCGCCAGCCAGTTGACGCGATGCTGCTCCATGCTGCCGGTGATGCGGGCGAAGACGCGGGCTTCGATCTGCTTCGGCGAGGCGCTTTCGCGGATCGTTTGTTTGTATGCCGAGATGCTCATTCCATTACTGCCTTTTCTCCCCCGGCTCCTTGCGGGGTGTTCCATCACGCGGGCCCGGTTGATCCGGTGCTCCGTTGGTGAGAGGGCGCCCGAGGGCGCCCCCCGATTGTCAGGTCAGCCGGTGGCCAGAGCCACCGTGCTGGATCAGCGGAAGAGCGACAGGATGTTCTGCGGCGCCTGGTTGGCGATCGACAGCGACTGGGTTGCCAGCTGCTGCTGCACCTGAAGCGCCTGCAGACGGGCCGCTTCCTCTTCCATGTTGGCATCGATCATCGAGCCGACGCCGGCGTCGATGTTGTCGACCACCGAGGAGAGGAACTCCTGCTGGTTCTCGAGGGACTTCTCCGACTGGCCGAGCTTGGTGGCGATGTCGGTCACGGCGCCTGCAACACCTTCGGTCGACGCCAGAACGCCGGCAAGGAATGCCTCGCCGGTCGCCGCATCAGCGTTGGCCGCAAAGCCCGTTGCGATTGCCTCGAAGTTGGCGACCTGCTTCTGCACGTCGTAGGTGTCGACCGTGATCGAGGTGGTCGCATAGGTGCCACCGGCACGGGTGATGCCGGTCACGACATTGCGCGCCACCGGAGCGGCACCGCCCGAGTCGCCAGCAGAGGTCAGGGCACCCGTAGCTGCAGCCACGGCTGCCGCGGTGCCTGCTGCGGCACCTGCCGCCAGCATGTCGTCGCCATTGAAGGTCGACTGCTGCAGAGTGGTCTTCATCTGCTTGACCAGCTCGTTGAGATCATTCTCGATCTCGGCCTGGCCACCGGTGGCGCCCTGCGCGAAGGCCACCTTGTCGAGGAACTGCTGCCCGAGGTCGTTGATGGTCTCGGCACCAAGGCGCGCGGTGGCGACCGAGTTCTTGGTCAGGGTCAGGCCTTCGTTGATCGACGCATAGACCGAGCTGTCGCCCTTCATGGTCTCGGAGATCTGGAAGTAGGCGGCGTTGTCCTTGCCGGACTCGACCTTGAGACCGGTGGAAATGCGGCTCTGCGTGCTCTCGAGGTTCGAGTTGATCTGACGCAGGGTCGACAGTGCGCTCATCGCGCTTGCATTGGTATTGATTGAGGACATTTTAACTGCTCCGAATTCTATCGTTACTGCCCGTCATTCTGACGGAAACCTATATTTTAAGCGGGACGACCCGCCAGACCGGTGCGACCGGCCTGCCGGGTCAGGACGTTGCGGATCAGCGGAACAGCGAAAGGATGTTCTGCGGCGCCTGGTTGGCGATCGACAGCGACTGGGTTGCCAGCTGCTGCTGCACCTGAAGGGCCTGAAGACGGGCCGCTTCTTCTTCCATGTTGGCATCGATCATCGAGCCCACACCGGCGTCGATGTTGTCGACCACCGAGGAGAGGAACTCCTGCTGGTTCTCGATCGACTTCTCGGACTGACCGAGTTTCGTCGCAATGTCGGTGACGTTGCCCAGAAGGCCTTCGGCCGTGTTCAGGGCGGTGGCAAGGAAGTTGTCGGTGGTGTCGCCCGCTGCCGCAGTCTCGCCGAAGCCTGTCACCGCGGTGCCGCCAGTCGTGGTGCCCGCGACTTCGACGATGGCTTTGAACTGCGCAACCAGCGACGCCATGTCGTGGGTCCCGACGGTGATCGAGGTGGTGCCATAGGTGCCACCTGCGCGGCTGATGCCGGTCACGGTGTTGCGATCGGTTCCAACAGTCGCATCGCCGTTGACCACTGCGGTGCCGATCGTACCATCAACATCAGCAACCGCGTTGGTGGAGCCGCCGGTGCCCGCGAGGATATCAGCGTAGGAGCCTGCGCCCAGCATGTCGTCGCCGTTGAAGGTCGACTGGCTCAGCGTGGTTTCCATCTGCTTGACCAGCTCGGCGAGATCGCTCTCGATCTCGGAATGGCCGCCGGTGGCGCCTTGGGCAAAGGCCACCTTGTCGAGGAACTCCTGCGCCAGACCGTTGATGGTCTCGGCACCGAGGCGTGCGGTGGACACCGAGTTCTTGGTGAGGGTCAGGCCTTCGTTGATCGACGCGTAGACCGAGCTGTCGCCCTTCATGGTCTCGGAGATCTGGAAGTAGGCGGCGTTGTCCTTGCCGGACTCGACCTGAAGACCGGTGGAGATGCGGCTCTGCGTGCTCTCGAGATCCTTGTTGATCTGACGCAGGGTCGACAGCGCGTTCATCGCACTGGCGTTGGTATTGATAGAGGACATTATTTTCTGCTCCGATTTCTATCGTTGTCCTTCGTCTTTCTGACGAAAACGGTCCTGCCGTATCGCAGGCGTAACACGCGAAATCGAAACAGTGTAAAATTTTGGTTCTGTCGATTTAGATCGACTTGTCGAACCGTTGCGAGGGAGTCACAGGTCCTTCCTTGGGTGTGCCGTCACGATCATAGAGGCCGCGAAGGCTTTGACGATCCCGGATTCTTTCAATTTCCCGCGCAACATCCCCTGTGGCTTGGGTCATTCGCTTCAGGAGCGCCAGATCGGTGTGGATAAGATCGCGCAGATCGTCGAGTTTCTTGCGCAGTTTCTGGCTCTGCGGGTCGTCACGCCCGAGATATTTTTCCGCCGATCCAAATGCCGTCTCAATTTCGCCAAGAAGCTCGGTTTTGCGGGGATAGAGCTCTTCGACACGCGCCAATTGGCCCTGCCCGATGGCGGCAATCTCGTCCCGTAGCAGCCGGGCCAGCCGGTCGATCAGCTGCGCGGCCTCGACATGGGTCATCTCGGACATCGGCGTCACTCCATCTCTCGGGTCTGGCTATAGGCGGACAGCGCCCGTTCGAGGCTGGCCGAGAGCCCGGCCCCGCCCTGGTCGACGATCTCGCGGCTGAACGCCTCGGCAAGGAAAAAGCGCCAGTTCTCTTCCGCCTGCCCGCCGCCGAAATCGCCGATCTCGACCTGCTTGAGCATCTCGTCGACCATCTGGGTGAGGAACATCGCCTCGAATTCCTTGATCGCGCTGTTCGGCGCATCGGGCGCCGCGGCGCCGGGCTGGGCGACCTGGGCGCCGGTGACCTGAAGCGCGGCCATGTTCGTGCTCACGTCCATCGCGCGGCTCCTCAGATGATTTCCAGATCGGCGTGCAGGGCGCCTGCGGCCTTGATCGCCTGCAGGATCGAGATCGTCTGCATGGCGCTCAGCCCGATGGCGTTGAGCGCATCGACGAGCCGTTGCAGGCTCACGTCGGCGCCTTCGAGAATGGTGAAATGCGCCTCCTGCTCCTCGACACCCACGGTGGTGCGCGGCACCACCACGGTCGTGCCGCCGATGGTGATCGGGTTGGGCTGGCTGACCACCGGGTCCTCGCGCACCATCACCGTCAGCCCGCCCTGGCTGACTGCCACCCGGTCGATGCGCACGTTCGCGCCGATCACGATGGTGCCGGTCTTGGCGTCGACCACAACCTTGGCGATGCTGTCCGGCTCCAGCCGCAGGTTCTCGACCTCCGACAGCACCCCGGGCACATCGCCCTTGCCCGCGCCTTGGATGGCAAGCTCGACCGTGCCCGAGTCCAGCACGCGTGAGGAATTGCCGCCAAGCCGGTCGTTGATCGCGTCCGACATGCGCACGGCGGTGGTGAAGTCCGGATTGCGGAGCGTGATGCGCACCGAGTTCAGCGAGGAGAGCTGGAAATCGACCTCGTTCTCGACCGTGGCCCCGTTCTCGATCCGGGCCACCGTGGGCACGCCCTCGGTAATCGACGCGGCAACGCCGGTGGCCGAGAAGCCAGCCACCGCGATCGGGCCCTGCGCCACCGCATAGACCTCGCCATCGGCGCCGGTCAGCGGCGTGACGATCAGCGTGCCGCCGCGCAGCGAGGTGGCATCGCCCAGCGAGGACACCACCACGTCGATGGTCGAGCCAAGCCGCGCGAAGGGCGGCAGCATGGCGGTGACCATCACCGCGGCGGTGTTGGTTGTCTTGATGTTGTCATCGGACAGATTGCCGACCCCGAGACGCTCGAGCATCGCCTCGATGCTTTTCTCGGTGAAGGGCGAGTTGCGCAGGCTGTCGCCGGTGCCGTTGAGACCGACGACAAGGCCGTAACCGACAAGCTGGTTCTCACGCACGCCCTCGAAGGTGGCGATGTCCTTGATCCGGACATCGGCCAGCGCCGGCAGGGCAAGGCTGAGCGCGCCGATCAGCGCTAAGAGGCAGGCTGCAATCCGCATGGTCTTCCGGTTGGATCGGTTTCCGTTGCCTCAAGATTAAACATGGAAAAGGAGATGTCAGCAATGATTAAATCATGGATATCCATACTATCCTTGTCTTATGCTTGACCACCGGGCTTTAACAAAGCATGATCGTTGCATCCGCTCATGGATAACAATATCCGAAGGCCCATCGGGAGTGCGTGGTGCATATCTATCTTTACGAGCCGCGGCCCAACGCATTCAAGGGCCTGCTGATCAGGCTGGACGAGGCCCAGTGGGACCCAGTGGCGGTGAACGACGACCTGTTCGACCGCGAGCTGGACCTGCTCGGAGCGGATGGCTACGCCGACCGGCCGGTGCTGCTGGCCGAGCATCCGCGTCTGGTAGAGCATATCTCGCGCCTACGCCGGTCCGGGTGCCGCAATCCGATCCTTGTGCTGCGCGTGGCGCGCGACCCCGAAGCGGCGATGGACGCGCTCGATGCGGGAGCCGATGACGATATCGTCGGGCCGGTGACCGGGCTCGAGCTGCGCAGCCGCGTCAACGCCATCACCCGACGCTTTCACGGTCACGCCGCGGGCACCCTGCGGATCGGCGACATCACCGCCTATTTCGACGGCCGTGACCCCGATGTCGGCGGCCAGCCGATGAAGCTGTCGCAGCGCGAATTGGCGATCTTCCAGCAGATCGCGCTGGCGGCGCCGCGGGTGGTTTCGAAATCGGTGATCTACGATGCGGTCTACGGCATGGCGCAGGACCAGCCCTTCGACAAGGTGATCGACGTCTACATCTGCCGCATCCGCAAGAAGATCGAAGAGATGTCCCCCTTGGGCGACCCGCATATCCGCACCATTCGCGGGCGCGGCTACAAGCTCTCGCCGGAAAGCGAGGCGGAGACCGCGCAGGATCGTCCCGCGCGCCTCCGCGTTGCCGCCGGTTCGGGATCAGCGCATGAAGTTCAGAAAGCTCAGCTGTGACAGCCGGGCGGTGGCCGCGTAGCTGGCCTGAAGCTGGGTCTCGAGCGCGGTGATCGTGGTCGCCGCCTCGTAGCTGTCGACCTCGACCATCTCCGCCACCCGGTTCTTGTAGAGATTGGCCCGGTCTTCCATGCGGGTATTGGCCTCGTCGATCCGTGCAGAGGCGGTGTCGAGCTTCATCCGGCTGTCGAGCAGTCCCGCAAGCCCTGCGCTGAGGCGATCGTTGGCGGTCGAGATCCAGGTCTCGTAGGCGGCGGGATCGTCGATCTTTGCAACATCGGTCGCGGCCAGCATCGCCAGCCCCTGGAACACCTGCCGGAACGCCTCGTCATTGGCCTGCACCCCGTAGGTCACCGTGATGCCGTCACCGATGCCAACCGACATCGGCGCCGTCCCGGTCGCGCCGGTGAAGAACAGCCCGTCAAAGGTCTGATCCGGATCGGCGGCGGTGTTGTCGAAGAGTGCGTCGAGCTCGGCGATGCGCGCTTCGGCATCGGCGGCAGTGTCGAGACCACCGGCGAGAATGCCGTCGATCACCGCCTTCGGGGTCAGCCCGGTATCGGCACGCGCGCTGTCATAGTCCTGGATCGCGGAGGTTCCGTCGCTCGGGCCGGCGAACAGCGGGATGCCGCCGTAATTGACGTTCGCCATCGAAAGCAGAGAGTCCAGAGACGCCTGCGCCTCGGTCTGGATCCCGGCAGCGGTGCCCCCGTTCGTGCCGGCATTGGCGATCGACAGATCCAGTGTCCTCTGAATGGCTTCACCCATCGAACCGAGCGCGCCGCTCATGGTATCGAGCCGGCCGCCGAGAAGCGTGTTGGCGGCGATCTGCGCCTCGTCGCGTTCGAGCGAGGCGTTCAGGTTCAGCGCCTCCGAGGCGCTCGGGCCGAGGGATTTGTAGATGTCGCTCTTGACGCCGCTCGCCAACTCCTGCTCGGCCTTGGCGAGCTGGGTCTGCATCTCGGCATTGGCATTGCGCCGCAGAAGGTTGCTGTAGAGCGTCGAGGGGGCACGGGTGAAACCGATCATCGTGAGCTCCGGGGTCAGATCGCGCTGAGCAGGGTGTCGAGCATCTCGGAGACGACCGACAGGGTCTGCGCGTTGGCGTTGTAGGATTGCTGGATGGCCGCAAGCTGCTGCAGCTCGTCATCGACATTCACGCCCATGAAGGACAGTCGCGAGCTCTGCACGGCGATGGCCCCCGCCGCGAGGCTCTCGGCCGAGGTCTCGGCGCTGGCGCGGGTGGTGTTCTGACTGGCGATCAGCGTCGAGATGTAGCTCGACAGGCTCATGTTGTCGCCGAGCCCGAGGCTCTCGTCGAAATTCATCGCGCCATCGAGCGTATCGAGGAAGGCCGTGACCTGCGTATTGTCGCCGGCAGGGCCGGGCGCATCGGCCCCAAGCCCGTCGCGGATGCGCCAGAGCGAGCCGCCACTCTCCGGCACCACGGCATCATTCACCGAGATGCGGCTGGCCAGCCCCGGCTCGAACGGATCCGAGAGCGCCGCGCCGTTGTCGGTGAAGAGGCCGGCCTCACCAGCGGCAAGGCTGGCATCTGCCGCGACCATGCCGTCGATCAGCGCCCGCGCCACCTCGTCGAGCTGGGACCGCATCTCGGGCAACACGGTGGTGACCAGCTCGATCTTGCCCGAAAGAGAGCCCTCCGAGATGCCACGCTTGCCGGCGGCGCCGGGCGTGATCTCGATCTCGCCCGCGGTCAGGATGCCGGTGTCGGTATCGAAGCTCAGGGTCTCCGCCTCGCCCCCCGTGATCAGCGCAGTGCCGCCGCCGGTGAAGATCTCGATGCGGCCCTTGCTGTCGGTGCGGGTGGTGAAATCGATGTATTCGGACAACGCGTCGAGCTCGGCGCCCAGCTCGTCCTGCAGTGCAAGCCGTGCGTCGGCGGACTGGCCCTGACCGGCGAGCCGTTCGCTCAGCCCGGCGATCTTCTCGAGCGTGCTGTTCACCGCCGCCACGTCGGACGAGATGCCATCCCCTGCCCTGTCGAGCGCCGCATCGAGATTGGCGCCGGCACGGTTCAGCGCCTGCGTCAGTTCCTGCGCATCGCCGACCGTCGCCCGCTGCAGCGCGGTGTCGGCGGGAGAGACCGCCAGCAGCCCAAGCGAACTCTGGAAATCGGTCAGCCGGGTCAGCACGGTGTCGGTGCTTTCGGTGTCGCCAAGCAGAGAGGTGTAGCTCTCAAGCCCTGCCGCGATGGCATCCTGCTTTGCCGTGCGTCCGACTTCGCCGCGATACATGGCGTCAAGCGCGCCATCGACGGCGCGGGTGATCTCGCTCACCTGCGCCGCACCCTGGACGTTGGTGGTGACCTGGGTCTCGCGCCGCGCGTAGCTGGCATTGTTGGCGTTGGCGATGTTGGTCGAAACGGTGTCTGCCCAGCGGGAGCTGGTGCTCATCCCGCTGCGCGCCGCGTTCAGGGCGGTGATCAGGCTCATGTCGTATTCCTATCCGGCGACCACGCCGATCAGCGCTTGAGGTTCACGGTCTCGTTCAGCATCTCGTCCGCCGTGGTGATGATCTTGGCGTTCGAGGAGTAGGCGCGCTGACGCTGGATCAGGCTGGTGAGCTCTTCGGCGATGTCGACATTGGCCGACTCCACCCCGCCAGAGGTCATCGTGCCGGTTTCGCCGGTGCCGGGCTGGCCAAGGTAGTAGCTGCCCGAGGTGTTCGACGTGTGGAAGGTCGAGTTGTTGCTGGTCTCGAGTCCGTTGGGGTTGGCGAAGGTCGCCAGCGGGATCGAATAGAGCGCCTTGCGGGTGCCGTTGTCGAACACGCCCCAGACATCGCCGAACTCGTCGAACTCGACCCGGGTCAGCGTGCCGCTCTCGCTGCCGTTGGGCCTGACCGTCATCGGGGTGTAGTCGCCCGAGAACTGGGTCAGCCCCTCGAAGCTGCCGGGCGCGCCGAGCGCCATGGTGACGACCTGCGGCTCGGTGCCGTTGTCGATCGTCAGGGTCATCTCGCCCGTGGCCGGGTCGAAGGCAAAGCCCGCGGGTGCGGCGGCGGTGACGGTGACATCGCCATAAGCTGCCGGCGCACCGGCATTTTCGCCGGTGTCGTTGAAGCTCATCGTCACGGTGCCATACTCGGTCGTCGCATCCGAGACCGTCACCACCCACTCGTCATCGTTGACGGAGGGCTGGAAGGACAGCGTGAGCCGCTCGGACTCGCCAAGCGCGTTGAAATACTCCGCCGAGGTGACGAAGGCGTCGCCGGGCGTGTCGAGGCCGGTCTCTTGCGACGGCAGGTTGCCCGAGATCGAAACAGCGGTCGTCGCCGTGCCGCTGATCGTCTGGTTGGCGATGTTCACCGGCTCGAGGTCGTTGAAGCTGGCGCGGTCGACGGCGCCGAGGGTGCCGTCATCGCCGTAGCCGAAGCCCATCAGGTAGAGGCCGGCTGCATTGACGAGATTGCCGTCTTCATCGGGTTCGAAGCTGCCCACGCGGGTGAACATGTTGCCGGCGGTATAGGATGCGTCGATGTTCGAATTGACCACGAAGAAGCCGCTTCCGGTGATCGTCAGGTTCGAATTGACCGACGTGTCCATGAAGCTGCCTTCGGCCGTGTTCGAGTGCGTCACTTCCGTGGCGACCCCGGTCGAGAAGCTGCCGGAGGCCGAGGTCGAGCCGGAGGTGACCATCTGCGAGAAGCTGCGCCGATAGCCAACCGTGTCCGCGTTCGCGATGTTGTAAGAGATTTTTTCGACAGCCTTGGAGTTCGCCATCAGGCCGCTGACCCCGGATGCCATCGCGTTGGAAATGCTCATGTCCGCCTCGCCTTTTTTGTATCGGTGATACCTCACCGTTCGTTAACCAAATACCAGATCTCGGTTACACCATGTTTAAAGATCTGTTTGCTTGGCAATTTTTACGCGAATCTTGCCAGAATTTGGTCTTGCGAAGCAAGCTAGTTGAGTTGCTCTGATCCCGGCAAGGTTTCGAGCATCTCCGTCGCACCGTCGATCCTTGCCCGGGCAGTCTCTTCGCGCAGCGGCAGAAGGTCCGGCGCGGCCTGCGTGAGGCTGCGCTGAATGTCTTCCCAGGCGGGCAGTTCTGTCAGCGCCGGAAAGGCGCGCGCGATGTCGGCGGTCTGCGCCATGTCGTCGCTGCGATGCGCCGCGAGCAGGTAGCGGATGCTGTCCGGAAGCGGCATCTCATCGCCGAGCCGGTCGTGCAGCCGGCCATAGGCGGCGACCGCCTCGGGCCAGTCTCCCTCGTCGAAGCGGGCCTGCGCCCGCAGGCGCAGCACCTGCTCAGGGGCCGCGTCGCCATTGGCGCCAAAAAGCTCGCTCACCCGGCCAGCCTGCTCCAGGTAGCGCGCTGACACCATGTCGTAGCGCTCGCGCAGCGCGGCATCGGCCGGTGCCAGCGGCTGCGCCAGGAGCGCGCCGAGGGTCTCCCATTGCCCGCCAGCCGCCAGCGCCTCGGCCTCTTTCACCTTGAGGCGGTCGAGATGCCCCTCGCCCGGCTCGCTGATGCCGAGGTCCTGCCCGGCGGTGAGATAGTCATGAATGGTGGCGTATTCGCGTGCCGCCATCGTCGTCGCTCCGGCCTTCAGAAAGGTGTCGGCAAGCAGCTCGGCCGCTTCCGCGAAATCGGCGTTGAAGCGGAAGAACGGCGCGATGCGCTCGTGGTTGGCCATGTAGCGCCCGAGCGAGATCTCACGCGAGGCGCCCTTGCGGTAAAGCTCGTCGATCAGCACCCGCGCCTTCTGCCGCGCTTCCAGCGCTTCGGGGCTCTCGGGGTGGCGCACGATGATCCGCCCGTAGGTTTCGACCGCGCTCGCGGCATCCTCGGCGATGAGTTGCAGCGACGCGAGATCCCGCAGCGTCTGCGCTCCATCCTCGCCCCCGCGCCACATCTCGGCCTCCTGCGCCAGCAGCTCGACCGCCTCTTCCGGCGCGAGAGCGTCGTGTTCGAGCCCGAGGTCGACAAGCGCCCTGCGCGCCCGATGGGCCCAGAGGTCGCTCTCACCCTGCGCCTGCACGTAGCTGTCGAACGCGGCGAGCGGCGCATCTCCGGCCTCTGCGACGCGGCCCAGCAAAAAGTGATAGGCCGACCCGCGCTTGAGCGAGGGATAGGCCTCGAACGCCGCGGCAAGATCCCGGGCGAGCCGCCATTGGCGCGTCTCGATGGCGCATTCGAGCAGCCCGGGCAGAACCCGCTCCTGCACCGGCTTAGAGAACCGCGCCAGACGGGTCACCGCGGCATCGAGCAGCGCACCTGTCTCCTCGCAGCGGCCCTCACGCAGGTGATTCAGCACAAGAAACAGGGGCTGGTCCGCCCATTCGCCGTGGCCCGGCTCGAGCAGCGACCGCGCGCGCTCGGTCAGGGGCCGGTCGAGCGGGTCGATCAGCCCGAGGGCCAGTTCGAAGGCGCTGGCGCGCAACTCGTGGGCCAGCGGCAGCCCCGGCCCCTGTACCCCCCCAAGCACCGACAGCCCTTCGGACGCGAGCCCGTGTGCAAAGTAGAATTCGGCCAGATCGGTCAGCGCGCGGGCCTGCGCCGGCTTGTGGTCACCGGCGTCGCGCAGCTTGCGCATCAGCGTGCGGCGCTCCTCGAGAAACGGCAATATCTCGCGCTGCTCCAGATAAAGCGGCGGCGGATTGATCACCTCGAGAGGGCTGAGCAGCGCCGGCGAAAAGCGGTCCTCAAGTGTCGAGGCAACGACTCCCGCCTCCCGCTCTGCCAGCGCCGGGGCGGCGCAGAGCAGAAGCGCGACGGCGGCCGCAAACGAGCCTCGAAGAGCGCAAGGATAGGCCACTTTCTTTGATCGCCTCGCCATGATAATACTTGCGTTATCCTAGCAAAGCCCGCATTCTTCGCAAGAAAAGAATGAACCGGCAAACATTGACAGGCATTGTGCATGGATAATTCGACCTACGTCGCGATCTCCAAGCTGACCGCGCTCGAGCGCCAGCTGGACGTGACTGCGAACAATATCGCCAATGCCAATTCCAGCGGCTTCAAGGCCGAGCGCGTGCTGTTCGAGAGCTACCTGCAGAAAGACGATGCCTCGCTCGCCGGCGAGGGCACCAACTACGTGCTCGACCGCGGCTCCTATGTGGATGACACGCCCGGCGTCGTGGTGCAGACCGGCAATCCGCTCGATCTCGCCCTGACCGGTCAAGGCTGGTTCGCCTACGAGATGCCCGATGGCCGCATGGCCTACGGCCGCGATGGCCAGCTCGTGCTCGACGCGCAGGGCCAGGTGACCACCGCCAGCGGCGCCCAGATCCTCGACCTTGGCGGCGCGCCCCTGAACATCCCGCCGGAATTCGCCGCTTCGGTGACCATCTCGGACGATGGCGTGATCTCGTCTCCCGAGGGTGGCGTGATGGGGCAGATCGGCATCTTCGAGCTGCCCGATCGTCAGACGCTGAGCCGTGGCGGCGCCGGCATGTTCGTGCCGAACGCCGAGGCGCAGGGGCTGGCCCCCGACGAGACCGGCTCCAGCGTCATCCAGGGCGCGGTGGAAAGCAGCAATGTCCAGCCGGTGACCGAAGTCACGCGGCTGATCAACATCCAGCAGGCCTATCAGCACGCGCTCAACCTGGTCGCATCGGATGACGAACTGAAAAAAGAGATGCTGACCCGCATCGGACGGAACAGCTAAGCGAGGGACTGGAAGATGAAGGCACTGGGCATCGCCGCAACCGGCATGATGGCGCAACAGACGAATGTTGACGTGATCTCGAACAACATCGCCAACGCCAACACCACCGGCTTCAAGAGCGCGCGGGCGTCGTTCACCGACCTCATCTACGAAAATCAGTCGCGCGAGGGGGCGGTGACCGCAGAGGAGGGCACCACCCGCCCCATCGGTCTCGACATCGGCCTTGGCGTGCGCTCGGTGGGCACGCTGCGCCTGAACACGCAGGGCGGCCTGACCCAGACCGAAAGCCAGCTCGACCTCGCCATCGACGGGCGCGGCTATTTCACCGTCAACCTGCCCGACGGCGACCAGGCCTATACCCGCGACGGCTCGTTCCGGCTGTCGGCAGAGGGGCAGATCGTCAACCACCAGGGCTTCGAGATCGATCCGGGTGTCGTGCTGCCGGACAACACCACCGCGGTCGAGATCAGCGAGACCGGCATCGTCAGCGCCTATGTCGAGGGCGACCCGATCCCGGTCGAGGTCGGCCAGCTGACGCTGACCACTTTCGTGAACGACGCCGGCATGCGGCCGCTCGGGAACAACCTGCTGGAAGCCACCGTGGCCTCTGGCGACGCCATCCCTGCGCTGCCCGGCGATGCCGGTGTCGGCATCCTGCGGCAGGGCTATCTCGAGGCCTCCAACGTCGACATCATCCGCCAGATCACCGACCTGATCCAGGCGCAGCGGGCCTACGAGATGAACTCGAAGGCAATCGAGACCGCCGACCAGATGATGTCGGCCGCCAACCAGATCAAGTAAGCCCATGCTTCGCCGCCTCGCCACCCTGCTCTGCGCCCTGACGCTCACCGCCCTCCCCGCGCTGGCCGAGACCACGCAGGTTCTGATCGAGGAACAAGTGCGCAACACCTGGGGCGACACGTTGCCCGTCGAGGCCAGCCTCCAGATCCGCTTCACCGCCGGCCCGGTCGACGAGGCCGAGCTGATTTCGGCGTTCTGGATGGACAAGGACACCGGCAGCTTCCTCGCCAACGCGGTGACAGAGGATGGCATCACCCACCGGCTGCAGGGCCTCGCGGTGGCCAAGCTCAGCCTGCCGGTGCCGACCCGCCGGCTGATGCCGGGCGAGATCGTCTCGGCCGCCGACATCAAGATCGTCGATCTTCCGATCGCCCGTGTCGGCGTCTTTACCCTGACCGATGCCGAGATGCTCGAGGGCATGCAGGTGCGGCGGATGCTGGCGCAGGGCCGCCCTGTGATGCGCCAGTCGGTGATGGAACCGCTGGTGATCGGACGCGGCGACAAGGTGAATATTCTCTATGACGACGGTCGGCTGGTGGTCACCGCCCCGGGCCGCGCGCTCACCGATGCCCATCGCGGGCAGGATGTGCGCATTGTCAATCTGGTCAGCAACAACGCGCTGACCGCCGTCGCCCGAGAGGAAGGGCTTGTGGAGGTGATCCGATGAAAACCCGGCGTGTCACGCTTTTCACGGGCTCGGCCCTGACCATCCTTGTCGGTTGCGGCACCCCCGCTTTCGACCGCGACCCGCAGCTCAGCCCGGTTGGTGTCGATCCCAGCGAACTGGCCGCCGCGCGCAATGTCAGCGTGCCGATGCCACCTCCCGAGGCAGTGCGCGTGCCCTACCGCGCCGAGGGCGCCTCGCTCTGGGAGCAGGGGTCGTCGGGCTTCTTCGGCGACCAGCGCGCCACGCAAGTGGGCGACATCCTGACCATCATCATCGAGATCGACGACGAGGCCAGCCTCAGCAACGAGTCCGACCGCAACCGGACCGGCAGCAGCACCCTCGCCTTCCCCAAGTTCTTCGGCTACGGCACCCAGATCGACAAGATTCTGCCCGGCGTCGGTCCCGAGGATCTGCCCGAGGGCAATCTCGTCGACATCACCTCGACCACAGGCGCCGCCGGCGACGGCTCGATCGAGCGCAACGAGGCGATCTCGCTGCGCATGGCCGCGCTCGTCGTGCAGCAGCTGCCCAACGGCAATCTCGTGGTGCTGGGCCGTCAGGAGGTCAAGGTCAACGAAGAGCTCCGCGAGCTGCGTGTCTCGGGCATCATCCGCCCGCAGGACATCAACCGCGACAACTCGATCCCCTACGACAAGATGGCCGAGGCCCGGATCGGCTATGGCGGACGCGGCGCGATCAGCCGTCAGCAGACCCGTGGCTACGGCGAGGACGTGATGGACATTATCTTGCCGTATTAATTCCGGTTTGAGCCATGTTTGCATAAAACTGTCGCCCGAATTGGCGCGCATAACCGAACCTGACCAGGAACATGTGGGATTCGGTTATGAAGAAAGCCTATATCGCCTTTGCGGCCCTGCCGGTGCTTTTCGGGGCCGCCGGTTTTGCGGGTGGGCAATTCATCCCCTCCGACAAGACCCATGGCAGCAAAGAAGCCGCACATGAGGCACCGGCGCAGGGCGCTGGCCACGACGGCGAGGACATCGCGGGGCGCAGCGACGCCGAGAAGGTGCTCGACAAGCTCGCCAGCTCCGCACCCGAGCAGCTTCCCGAGGAAGAGGGCGGCAGCCATAGCCACGCCCCGAGCCAGGCAGATGCCGGTCACGGCGCGAGCCCCGAGCATCAGTCTGCCAGCCTGATCCGCAAGGATCCCTTCGGCGACAGCAGCGTCGTGCGCCTCGGCCGCGTCAGCGTGCCGGTCTACCGCCCCAACAGCGTGACCTACGTGGTCTCGGAAGTCGGGGTCGCGATGCGCGACAGCGAGACCGCCGAGGTCTTCAATGTGGCCGAGAACGCCTCGCGCCTGCGCGACGTGATCCTGGCCTCGATGCACAAGGCGGCCGGAACCTCGGCCCTGCAGGGCCCGAGCATCGACACCGAGAAGCTGACGAAGACGCTTGTCTCCGACCTCAAGGCCGATTTCGGCGAGGGCGTGTCGGACGTGTTGTTCCTGTCGCTCATCAAGGCCGACGTGCCGCGCAGCTGAGGCTGCCCGGCGCGCCGGTGGCGACTCAGCGGATCTCTTCGATCAGGCCGGCGAGCGTGGTCCCGCCATTCGCCATCTGAAGCGTTGCCAGACCGTTCTCATAGGTCATTCCGGTGACCCGCGAGGCGGCATAGGTCTGCGCGGGCACGCTGTTGCCGGCGGCATCCGAGGCCGACACCACCATGTAATAGCCGCCCTCGGGCAGCGGCAGACCCTCGTAATCCATTCCGTCCCACGTGACGTTGTGCAGCTCTCCCGCGCTGCCCGACAGACCGTCATAGCTGCGCAGCAGGGTGCCGTCGGCCGAGACGATGGACATCGACACGTTGCTGGCCTCGCCCGCAAGCCGGTAGCTCGCCACGGCCGCCCCGCCTGCCTCGAGTGCAAGCTGTTCGGTCGGGGCCACCACGCTGCGCCCGATCAGGTTCAGCCCGGCAATCGCCGACATGCTGGAGAGCTGCGACGAGATTCCCTCGAGATTGTCGTTCACCGCCACCGACTGCTCCACCTGGCTGAGCTGCGCCAGCTGCGAGATGAAGGTGGTGCTGTCCATCGGCTCCAGGGGGTTCTGGTTCTGGATCTGCGCCGTCAGAAGCGTGATGAAGCTCTCGTAATCCTCGCTGAGCTGGCTCATCGAGGAAGAGGCGGTGGTGCCTGCGCCGGTTACATTGCCGGTGCCGAATGGGTCGATCGCCACGGCGCTCTCCTCTCAGTTCAAACCTGGATGTCGACGCCGCCGGATAGCGGCAGCACGACCTGTTTCATTTCGACCTCGGGCTCCGTGCCCGCGGCCTCTGCATTGAAGGCAAATCCACCCGCACCCGGGGCGCCCTGCCCCTGCGACTGGCCTTGAGACTGGCCATGCCCGGAATTGCGCGCGCCAAGATCCGAGAAGCTCAGCGACCTGGTGTCGACCTGATGCCCGGCATCGCGCAACATCGTGAGCAGCCCGTCGCGATCGGCGCGCAGGGCCGTCAGGACCGAAGCCTGCTCCGCGCGCACCGTGACCTTGAGCGCGCCGGTCTCGTCGGGCGCGAGGTCGATCTCGAGCGAGCCCATGCCCTCGGGCTTCAGCTCGACGCGGATGCGGCCTGTCTCGCTCACGTTGGCGCGGACCTGGTTCAGGATCTGCTCCGAACTCGGCGCGGCCGGCATCTGTGCCGGGCGCGGCGCCTCGCTCTGCAGCAACGGCGCGGCCTCGGAGGTGCCCGCCGCTGGCGCGACCAAAGCAACCTGGATCTGCTGGCCGGGCTGAGGTGCGTCCTGCGTGACCGGGCTCGCGGCCTGTACGACCGGAACCACCTGCGGCTGCGCAGCGCGCTGGGTCATCGTGACCGGCGCATCGGCACTGTCGAACGCGGCGCTGTCGAGCCCCGCCTCGGCCTTGCCACCAGCGCCCTGCGCAATCTCGGAAAGCTGCGCCCGGCGGGTCGGCTGCGCGATCTCTTCCGCCATGCCCAGCACCCGCCCCGCAAGCGCCTGTACCCCCGGCTCGGTCGCCACCTCGCGGGCGACCCCGGTGGGCTCGCCCTCCAGCGCCGCGCGCAAAAGCGGCACGGCCTCGGCGAGGGTCCGCCAGCCGGCGTCGGGTGCCGCAGGCTCGGGGCGCAGCCCGGCCAGCGGCAACGCCGTCCCGGTTGCCACCGCCTCGGCACGCCGGGTCACGCCGTGCGCGCTGCTCGCCTCCGCCTCTGCGCGCCCAAGCCCGGTCTCGGTCAGCGCCATGCGCAACTGCTCCATCCGCGCGGGGACCGCGGCCAGCGCCGCAGAAAGGTCATCGAGCATCGGCGCGAGAATATCCTCGAGCTCGGCATCCGTCAGATCGGGATCCGCGAGCGCCTCCTCTGCCTCGGACAGGATCGCGGAGAGGTCCGCGCCCTCGTCCCCGGGCACCGTCACCGCATCGCTGCGCAGGAACGCCATGATCGATGCGAAGGCGCCGTCACCCTCGCCCGCCCGTGCCGTGGCATCCGCGCCCTTGGGCTGGTCGGGCATCGTGCCGAAGATCGAGAGGAATTTCATCATGACAGCACGTTCCGCGAAAAGCCGCAGTCGATCAAGACGCGGCGCAGGCGCATCATCGCGCGCCGTTCGACCTGCCGCAGCCGGTCCTGGGTGATGCCGAGATCGGCGGCGATGTCCGCCAGCGTCTCGGGCTCGGGCGCAAGTCGGCGGCGACGGATCACCGCGACCTCTTCGGGCTCCATCCGCGCCAGCGCATCGTCGATGAGGCGCAGCAGCATCCGGCGCTGGCTTTGCAGGCTGGCATGTTCCTCCGGGTCGGGCTCGCTCGAGACAAGAAGCTGCGCCGGGTCGCGCCCGACGTCTTCCTGATGGGTGTCGAGCGCGAGGGTGCCGCGCGTCGCAAGCTGGACGATGAACACATCCTCGTCCGACAGCTTGCCCATCTGGGCGTCGAGATAGGTGCGCGAGGGAATGTCGATCACCGCCTTGATCCGCGATAGCGCCGAAGACACGGCATTGCGCACCCACCACGCCGCATAGGTCGCGAAACGCACGTCCTGCGCCCGGTCGAAACTGTCAGCGGCGCGCAACAAGCCCATCACCCCTTCTGCCGCGAGATCCTCGAGATGCACCGGATTGTCGGTGAACCGCGCCGCGTGCGACCAGGCCTGCCGCGCATGGGAGCGCAGCAACACCTCGAGCGCCGCGCGGTCGCCGCGATCCTGCCAGCCACTGATCGCAGCCCGCTCCTGCTCGAAACTGAGCAGCGGTTCGCGCATCGCGGAGTGATACGACATGGACATCATGAAGAAAACGCAAAGTCATCCTTATCTGCAAGGACAAGTAAGCATAAATCCCAAAACGTCGGAAGGACTTAATGATTTACTGAAGGTTAAAGCGAGCCGCGAGCCGGCTTTGCAGGGTCGGAGTCTGGCGCTCCGGGGCGCCCAGAACCGCACGCAGCACCGCCTCCATCCGGCTGACCCATTCCGGCAGCACCAGCGGTGTGTCGGCCACGCGCAGCAGATCACCGTTCACCATGCGCGGATCGGGCGCGGTGAAGCCCGGATCGAGCCGGGACAGGTAGCCCTGAAGCAGCGGCTGCCAGAGGAAATCGGGCCGCGAGAACAGCGTCGGATCCGGCAGGCGCCCCCCCTGCTCGACAACCCAGTGGCGCTCGAGGCTTTGCCCGAGCCCAAGAGCGAAGGCCTCGGTATCGAGCGCGCTGCCCTGCGCCCGCAGGCCCGCTGCCCGGCGCATCGCGGCGTGGGCCACGAGGTAGAGCGCATCGGTCTCGCGTTCCATCGGCAGGCCGGCCTGGTTGAGCAAGAGCTGAAGCGCCTCGCCCACGGCCGCGCCCATGAGCGCCGACAGGTCGGAGTCGCGCTCGGGCAGAAAGAGCACCAGCGTCCCGTAAGGCAGGTCGACCGGGAGTTCCTCTACAAGCACATCCCCGAGCGGCAAGGCCGGGGCGAGCTCCAGCTCGTCGGACATCGCGAGCGGGCGGGTGCAGGACGCGCCGGCCAAAAGGCAGACCGCGCGGACCGGGAGAATGCGGCTGAACATGGTCTCGAAGGCGCGGTAGCCGTCATGGATCGGAAGCGTGACGCCATCCTGCCAGATCAGACTGAGCACCTCTCCGCTTCGCATGTTTGGCCCGTTCCCCGTATCGTGTGCTTGCCTGTCTCCACACTATTTCTGGGGTATGCACCGGGAAAGCCACCAAATGTTAAGCGCCGGACAAGATATAGGCGAACCAGAGGGACAGTGCTCTATATAGGGTGCGCGCACCGGAATGGCTAAGGTGTTGTGTTTGCCCGATAATTATCGAGAAGCCAAGAGGCTGATAGCGCAAAATCCCTCTCCACATCCTCTGACTTTTCTTAACATTTTGAAAAAAACGTGTGGATATAGTGGAGAAGCGCCCCAAAGGGACACTAGATGTGGTGAAATCTGCAACAGTTAGCCCGGCAGTGCGGACTCACTCTTGCGGGGCCGCTCCCGCCGCTGCCTCGGGATACTGCACGGTCACGCTGATGCGGCGGTTCTCCGGCGCATCGGGCGACCCCGGGTTCAGCGGCTCGGTGTCCGCCAGGCCAGAGATCCGCGTGATGCGTTCGGGGCTGACTCCATTGGCCATCAGCACCCTGCGGGTGGCGTTCGCACGATCGGCGGAAAGCTCCCAGTTCGAGTAGGTCGCGGCGCGCGTGTAGGGCACCGAATCGGTGTGCCCGGAGATGGTCAGTTCGTTCGGCAGCTCGACAACCGCATCGGCAATGATCCGGAGCAGGTCGCGGGTGCGATCCTGTATCCGGGCGCTGCCGGTGGCGAACATCGATTCTCCGCTTTTGTCGACGATCTGGATCTCGAGCCCGTTCTCCGTACGGTCAAAGCGCAGGTTGTCGGAGTAGCTCTCGAGCTCCGGGCTGCCGACCACTTCCTGCATGATCTGCTGCTCCAGACGCTCCTGTGCCTCGTCCCATTCCTGCTGGGCGCGTTCGGCGGCGGCCTGGGCGCGGGCGGTCTCCATCGGATCACTGCCCTCGTTGATCGTCGCGCTTTCCTGACGGCCCTCCGGGCGGGTGTCGTACTCGACCTGGATGTTCGGGTTGGTGTCGCGCAGCCGGCTGTCGAACACCGCCAGCGGGTTCTCCTGGCCGAAACTCGGGAGCTGCACCGGCGTGGCCGGCCCGTCGGTCCCACTCATCACGCCGTCGTCTGCAAGCACCGTGCCATCGAGCAGACCGTCGCCGCGCCCACCACTCTGCGACAGGCTCGGGGTGAAGTAGTCCGCCAGCCCGCGCAGCTTCTCTTCGTCAGATGCGGCGAGAATCCAGAGGAGCAGGAAGAACGCCATCATCGCCGTCATGAAGTCGGCATAGGCCACCTTCCACGCGCCACCATGATGGCCGTGCCCGTCATCCTCCTCGATCCGCTTGATGACGATGGGCTGCTCGTTATTTCCTGCCATGCGCTAGGTCTTAGTCCTGTCCGATCGGAAGGGTCCGGTCATATTTCCCAAGCCCGGCCTCCTTGGCGTGGGCCGCCTTCTTGCGCGAATAGCTGGGTGCCACGAGCGGAAAGTCCTCCGGCAGGCCAAAGGCGGTGCGATACTCGGCCTCGGTCATGCCGTGCTCGGCGCCGAGGTGACGCTTGAGCATCTTGAAGCCACGACCGCAACACAGGCAGTACACCTTGTCTTCGGTCACCGCCTGTTCGAGCGGCAGCGCCGGTTGCATGCCCGCCCGTGCCGGCACCCGGGCCGGTGCGACCTCTGCCGGCACGTCGTCGAACTCTCCGGACAGGCGGCGGTAAAGCGCCACGATCTCGTCGGGGGTGACATCGGGGCGCGAAGCGTAGGCCGCCACGATGCGGCTGACCTGCTCCTGCTTCTTATCCTCTGCACTCATGCTGCTGTCCCTGCCTTTATTCTTGTCCTTGTTGGGCCTCGGGTGCTGTTCCCACCTCTGGCCGCAAGTTCATTCGAGGGCTTCTAAAGTATAATTAATCGTCCCTCGTTGTTTTCCAAGCCTATCCTTGAAGCTTCATGGATTTGGCGGCATCCCGCCGAGCCGCATACGCCGCCGAGACCATGGGATAATCATCCGGAAGGCCCCACTTCTTTCGATACTCCTCGGGCGTCATGCCCAGCGTCTCGCGGAGATGGCGCCGCAATAGCGGACGCCGCTGCCCTGTTTCGAGGCAGAGCAGAGTGCCCGGCCGGTCGTCAGCCCACTGGACCTGCGCCGGTTTGGCATGGCGGTCGCCGATCAGACGTTGCAGAATTCGGCGCAGGTTGATCCTCATTCCCGGCTCTCTTCTTGTTGTTGCTTGTTAATCGCGATGTCGTCTTGGACTTGTCATCAGTTAAGAAATACGGAGGTAAGGTTAATCCTCGGTGAAAAGTTCTGAATTTGTCTGCGAATCCTTGTTTTCCTCCGAAACAGAGGCCGCCCTGACGGTAGCATGAAGAAAAGAGCATCCTTCTCGGTCGTCCTGGAGCGCGACACCGACCGCCGAAACGACTGGGCGGCATTGCTGCGGGCCGCCGGGCTGCGCCGTGTCCTGCGCCGCGCCCGCCCGGCCGAAATGAGCGACCTGATCGCGCCGGATGCGCCGCTCACCGCGATGATCGTCGGGCTCACGGCGCATGGGCCGCGCGATGACGCCATGCTCTCGCTGATCGCCAGTGTAAGAAGGCAGGTGCCGGGCGCTGTCATCCTTGCCGTGGATCATGGCAACCGGCCGCGCGGTGCGGCCGAGGCCTTTGCCGCCGGGGCCGACGATGCGCTGCGCGCCGATCACGATCCATCCGAGCTTCGCGCGCGGCTTGCCGCCCGCCTGCAGAGCGCCACGCAAGGCGGACAGCGGGCCGCCTGGCTGGCGCAGCTCGGGCTGACGCCGCTGGAGGAGCGGATCTTCTCGGCTCTCAACGCGCGGCGGAACGAGATCGTCAGCCGCCCGGCGCTGGCCGAGGCATTGGGCGAGGAGGAATGGCGCTACGGCGACCGCCGGATCGACGTGCATATCGCGCGCATCCGCCGCAAGCTCGACGCCCATTTCGATGGCGCAGTGACGCTCCGCACGGTGCGGTCCCAAGGTTATGTCATGGAAGGCGAGCCGCGGCTCTGACCAAGGTTGTCAGTCCGCGCCCTCGTCGAAGGCCACGAGGTTCGCCGGCGCCTCAAGCAGATTCGGAGTCTCGACTGCGTTGATCATGGTTCCGGCCGTCAGCCCGACCCCGGTCAGCAGCACCACCGCGACACGCACCGGGGTGAGGAACCGCCGACGCTTGCGCACCGGCGCCTTGAGCTCCGCCTCCGGCACCGGCTCCGGTTCTGGGATCACCGCGCCCGGAGCGACGAACACCCCCTGCGCCGTGATGGTGACCTCAGCCACCCGCGCCGCGCCCGAGAAGCGGGCCCGCAGACCGGCGGGGAACCGTTCCTCGGGAATGTCGATCACCAGAGGCTCGCCCGGCTGCCACCCCTCGACGGCCTTGCGCGGCAGAACGAACCGCGACAGGTCATCGCGAAAGCCGACCTCCTGCACCAGACGGGTGCAGGTCTTGATGTCGACAAGCTCTGGCGCCAGCGCCAGACGGACACCGCGGCGCCCGATCCGCAACTCGCCTTCGGCAAAGAAGCATTCGATTTCCGAGATCGCCTCGGCCGGGACATAGCCCTGCGGGATCTCGGGCGCCTTCGGCCTGGGCTGCCGCTTGGCGCGGACCTCGGAGAGGTGCAGCCGCGGGCGCCAGAAGAACGGCTCGGAACTGCGCGCCGGGCTCTTCTGGACGGCCGCGCGTGCGGCCTCCTTCTCGCGGCGTTCACGCGCCTTGCGGTCCTTCTCGAAGTGGTAGTTGATCAGGTAGTCTGCGGCCATCTCGGCGAGATCGTCCTCATCCTCGACCAGTGCGAGCAGTTTCTGCTCGTCCGAGAACAAGACGCGGCGGGTCGGGTAGCCCTCGACCGCCGGCACCACGGCGAACTCGCCGGGCCCGCGATCCAGCAAGGCGCCGGCCTTGCGCAGGACCGTGCGGCCTTCCTCGCGATGGTGGAGCAGCATCTCGCAGGTGCCGGCATCATCCAGACACAGCACCAGACCGACCTCCTCGGGCCAGTCCTCGAACACACTGCCGAGGTCGGAAGCATCGAAAAAGTAAGCCAGCTTCTCGGCGATCATGGTCTGCTGTCCCAACTGTCCTTATAATTGCCAATCTATCCTTGTTTATACTTGAAAGAAAGTCAAATTTACTTATGAATTGACATAGATTGCCGGTGTGCCGGCATGGTGACCACAGAGCAGAGACCGCACCCGATGACGATGATACTGGGACTTGCCCTTGTGTTCGGCCTTGTTTTTGGAGGCTTCATGCTCTCCGGCGGCAAGATGGACATTGTCCTGCACGCCCTGCCCTTCGAAGGCATGATGATCGGCGGCGCGGCGATCGGGGCGTTCGTCATCGCCAACAGCGTCGACGTGATCAAGAAATCCGCGGGCGGCATCGTCAAGGTGCTGAAGGGCCCGCGCTGGAAGGCCAAGGATTACGGCGACCTGCTCAACCTGATGTACGAGCTCACCCGCATCTACAAGGCCAAGGGCATCCTGGCGCTCGACAGCCATATCGAGTCGCCATCCGACAGCGACATCTTCAACCGCTACCCGCGCATCGCGGCGGATCACTTCGCCATCGACCTGATCCGGGACAGCTTCCGCATGCTGTCGATGCAGTTCGACGACAAGTACGCGACCGAGGACGTGATCAACCGCAAGATCAAGAAGCACCATCACGAGTCGCTGGCCTCGGTGCACGCGATCCAGCAGGTCGCCGACGGCCTGCCGGCGATCGGCATCGTTGCCGCCGTGCTCGGGGTGATCAAGACCATGTCCTCGATCGATCAGCCCCCCGAGATCCTCGGCAAGATGATCGGCGGCGCGCTGGTCGGCACCTTCCTCGGCGTGTTCCTGGCCTATTGCATGGTGCAGCCGATCTCGGGCCGGCTGAAGCAGATCGAAGAAGAGGACGGCGCCTTCTACATGATCATCCGCGACATCTTTGTCGCCATGGTCGCGGACCATCCGCCCAGCATCTGCGTCGAGATCGGCCGCGGCAATATTCCGACCCGGATGCAGCCCGATTTCTACGAGGTCGAGGCGGCGCAGAAAGAGTTGCCGGCGGCATGATCCGCCGGGCCCCCCTGCCCTGCCTGCTGGTCTTCGCCGGGATCGCCTCGGCGGCGGACGCCCCCGAGCCGGAAGCGAGCGACGAAGAAGAGACGAGCTTTACCTCCGCCGCGATTGGCGGTCGCTTTGATGCCCTGCCGCCGTCGGAATACGGCTTTCCCGTCGAGATCCTCGCCCGGATGCGCATTCGTCTGGGCGGCGAGCCGCCCGCCCCGGCACCGGTGGTCGAGCAGACGCCGGAGCCCGAGCCCTCCGATGGCCACTGACGCCGCCCGGCGCCGCCTCAAGGCGCTCGACGTGATGGAGCGTCTCAAGCGGCTCGACACCGAGCGCGAGGCCCGCAGCACCGCCCAGCTGCGCGACCGGATGAACCGGCTCGATTCGGAAAAACAGGCTCTATTGCACCGTCTTTCCGGTGAATCGCGGATCGACGGCCTCGAGGGTGCCCCCTATCTGGGCCGATTTATTCGCTCGATCCGTGCCGAGGTCGATCGGATTTCGCACGAAGCCTCCAAGCTCGCGCCCGAGGTTGCCGCCGCCGAGGACCGGCTGCGCGCCGCGTTGGCGGAACAGAAAACCTATGAAATTCTGAGGCTTAAACGTCTCACCGAAGAGCGCGACGCACAGAAGAAGCGCGAAGCGAAGGATCTCGACGAGCTGTCGCTCCTGCGCTGGAAGCGCTGAGACCCCTGTCTGGGAGCTAGTGTCTAACGGTTTTGCAGACACTAGATCTTGCAGAAAAATCTTGCCCGAATCCGTAAACGAAGGCATTCAATTACGGAGAAAAGCCAACAATACTAAAATAAGCGTAACAAACGCTTATGGCACGAGGGCAGAATTGATGACACGACAGGACCGGATCGACCTTCTTGTGGGCGATCACGCGGCCAGATTGTCGGAGAGGCTGCAGGCGCACCGCGCCCAGCTCTTTCCCCCGCACGCGCGCAAGGAGCTGCGCAAGTTCACCTCCGGCGAGGTCGCGGCCCTGCTTGGCGTCAAGGATGCCTACCTGCGCAAGCTGCATCTCGACGGCAAGGGCCCCGAGGTCGAGATCCGCGGCAATGGCCGCCGGTTCTACGCGCCCTCCGACATCGCCGAGCTGCGCAAGTTCCTCGAGAAAGGCGCCAAGGCGCCGGGCACGTACCTGCCCGGGCGGCGCGAGGGCGACCATCTTCAGGTCATCACGGTGATCAACTTCAAGGGCGGCTCGGGCAAGACCACGACAGCCGCCCATCTCGCACAGAAGGCGGCGCTTGACGGCTACCGCGTGCTGGCCATCGATCTCGACCCGCAGGCCTCGCTTTCGGCCCTGCACGGCTACCAGCCCGAGTTCGACATGCTCGACGGTGGCACGCTTTACGACGCGATCCGCTACGACGATCCGGTCGCCATGTCAGACGTGATCCAGAAGACCTATTTCCACGACCTCGACATCGTGCCGGGCAATCTCGACCTGATGGAGTTCGAGCACGAAACGCCGCGCGCGCTGGCCGAGCGCTCGGGCGAGATGTTCTTCACCCGCGTCGGCGACAAGCTCGCCGAGGTGCAGGACGATTACGACCTCGTCATCATGGACTGCCCGCCGCAGCTGGGCTTCCTGACCATGTCGGCTCTGTCGGCCGCGACCGCCGTGCTTGTCACCGTGCACCCGCAGATGCTCGACGTCATGTCGATGTGCCAGTTCCTGCTGATGACCTCGAATCTTCTGGGCGTGGTCAGCGAAGCCGGCGGCGACATGAGCTATGACTGGATGCGCTATGTCGTGACCCGCTACGAGCCGGGCGACGGTCCGCAGAACCAGATGGTCAGCTTCATGCGCTCTATGTTCGGCGAATATGTGCTGAACCACCCGGTGCTGAAATCGACCGCGATCTCCGACGCCGGCATCACCAAGCAGACACTCTACGAGGTGGAAAAAAGCCAGTTCACCCGCTCGACCTATGAGCGGGCGATGGAGAGCCTCGATTCCGCGAATGGCGAGATCCTCGATCTCGTTCAGAAAAGCTGGGGGCGCTGATGGCACGCAAGGACCTTCTCAAGAGCCTGATGGGGGATGCGCCCGCACCGGCGGCAGAGGCATCCGACCCTGCCGCGCCGCGTCAGGCCCGCTACCAGAAAGGCGCCATCGGCGCGGTCAGCCAGTCCATCGCGCAGCTCAAGAGCCGGGCGATGGTCGAGGTCCCGGCCAACCAGATCGAGGATGGCGGCTTGCAGGACCGTCTCGGCGAGGATCCGGCCGAGCATGAACGGCTCAAGGCGTCGCTGGCGGAGTACGGCCAGCAGGTGCCGGTGCTTCTGCGCCATATCGAGGGCAGCGACGACCGCTTCCAGGTTGTCTATGGCCGCCGCCGGGTCGCCGCGCTGCGCGATCTCGGCCTGCCGGTCAAGGCGATGGTCCGCGAGCTGTCGGACCGGGACCTGATCATCGCGCAGGGACAGGAAAACGCCGCCCGGCGCGACCTCAGCTTCATCGAGAAGGCCAACTTCGCGCGCCAGATGCGCGACGAAGGCTTCGAGCGCAAGATCATCTGCGACGCGCTGCATATCGACAAGACCGTGATCAGCCGAATGCTGAGCGTGGCCGACACCGTGCCGCAGGTGCTGATCGAGGCCATCGGCCCGGCGCCCTCCGCCGGGCGCGACCGCTGGCGCAAGCTGGCCGACCAACTGACCGCGGGCGGGTTCTCCCCGGACCGTGTCGCCGGCGCCCTGACCGGCGAAAGTTCGGACGCGCGGTTCGAAGATGCGCTGCGCATCGTCAGCCGCCGGTCCGCGAAGCTTGCCCCTACCCCGGCTCCCGATCGCGAGCTCCGTGGCGAGAGCGGTCGCATCGGGCGGGCGAAGAAATCCGGTAAGAAAACGGTGCTGACCTTTGACGCCACCGAGGCCCAGGGCTTCGAAGACTGGCTCATCGACAACATCGAAGAGATTCACCGCAACTGGCGCAGCCAGACCGGCGAATAAGGGCGCAAGCCCCAAGACATCGAGCAGAAACAAGGAGGCACGACACGGCAGGACCAAAGAAAAAGCCCCTCAGGACATAACATCCCAAGAGGCCTGATCTCGTTTTCGCACCTCGAATCTAGCCCCTTTTGTTGACAGCTGTCAACGCCGTGTGAGTCCGGCGGCCGGAAAAGTTTTGCCCAGTGAAACGATATGCAGAGACTGACAACGACGTCCTTCGGGCGGCGGCCGCTATCGGCTGCCCAACTGGAGGCGGTGACCCGGCTCGACCGCCCTGCCCCGGTCGCTTCCATGGACAAATGGGAGCTTTTGACGCAACTGACTGCCGCGCGCGAGAGCTACGAGCTTTCGGACCGGACACTGCGGGTTCTCGCGGTGCTGCTTGGCGTGCATCGCGAGCGCGAGCTGACCGACGGGGCGCCGCTGATCGTCTACGCCTCGAACGCCACGCTCTGCGAACGCGCCCACGGGATGCCCGAAAGCACACTGCGGCGGCACCTCGCAGCGCTGGTGGCAAGCGGCCTCATCGCCCGCCACGACAGCCCCAACGGCAAGCGCTACCAGCGCCGTGATGCCTCGGGCGCCGTTGTGCGCGCTTACGGGTTCGACCTTCGGCCCCTGCTTCTGCGCGCCGGAGAGATCGCCCACCACGCCCGCGCCGCCGAGGTCCGTCGCAACGAGATCGCCCTGCTGCGGGAAGAGGTTGTCTTGCTGATCCGCGATGCGACGGACCTCGCGCAACTTGGCCATGCCTCCGAGCTCGACGAAGGGCTCGATGCCATTGAAGACGCCGTGATCCTCGCCAAGCGCCAGTTGCGTCGTAAGCTTGGTCTTGAAGATCTCTCGACCATCCGTGACCGCCTGCAACCGCTCGTCGCAACGCTTGTGGAAAAGCTCACTCCAGAGGTCGAACCGACCGACCCCGTGACGCCTGAACTGATCGCCTCGGACAGCCAAAATGAGCGGCACATACAGGTTTCAGATAAGACTCTTATTGATCTGAAAGAGCGCGTCCCCGAGCCTCACAAGGCACAGTCGGTACAGAAGGCACTAAGCCCGATCCTCACCGCCTGCCCCGATGTCCTACCATATGCAGAGAAGCGTGTGTCCGACTGGACGAGCTTTGTCCAATTGATGGCCCGTATCGCCCCGATGACCGGGATCGACCCGTCGACATGGCAAGAGGCCTGCCGGGCTATGGGTCCTGAGAATGCCGCGACAACACTCGCGGGTATCGTTCAGAATGTTGGGACGATCCGCTCGCCGGGGGCGTATCTGCGAAGCCTGTCGCGGAAAGCCCGGGAGGGAAGTTTCACGCCGGATGCGATGATCTCTAGCCTTCAGAGGAAAGCCGCGTGAGCGGGGTGACGGGGGCCGAGTTGACAGCTGTCAACTTCACGGCCCCCCTCCAGATCTCATTCCGTCGGAACGGAGATACCGGCCTCGGTCAGGCAGGCATGGATGCGGGCGAAGGTCTCGTTCGGTTCCATCGCGTCCCGCTTGCTCTGGCGCAGAAGATCTTCGAGCGGCTGGAACAGCTTGATCGCGGCGTCGACCTCGACATCGCTGCCAGGCCGGTAAGCGCCGATGCGGATCAGCTCTTCCATGTCGGCATAGCGCGCCATGGCGCGGCGGGCGGCGCGGTAGATCGCGTATTCCTCGGGGCCGTGACAGTCCGGCAGCATCCGCGAAATCGAACGCAGCAGGTTCACCGCCGGAAAGCGACCCGTTTCCGCGATGCGCCGGTCGAGCACGATGTGGCCATCCATAATGCCGCGCACTGCATCGGCGATGGGATCGTCCATATCGTCACCATCGACGAGAACGGTGTAGAGCGCGGTGATGTCGCCGCCCTCGCCGCTGCCCGGTCCGGCACGCTCCATCATCCGCGGAAGCTCTGCAAACGTGGTCGGCGGGTAGCCCTTGGCGGTGGGCGGCTCGCCGCCAGCAAGGCCGATCTCGCGCTGTGCCATCGCGAAGCGCGTGACGCTGTCGAGCAGCAGCAGAACCTGCTTGCCCTGATCGCGGAAATGCTCGGCCACGGTGGTGGCGGTCCAGGCAGCTTGCCGGCGCATCAGCGGCGGTTCGTCACCGGTCGAGACCACGACGACGGCGCGGGCAAGGCCCTCTTCTCCAAGATCGTCCTGCAGGAAGTCCTGCACCTCGCGGCCACGTTCGCCGACCAGCCCCACGACAATCACATCCGCCTCGGCGTTGCGTGCCAGCATCGCCATCATCGTCGACTTGCCGACCCCAGAACCCGAGAACACACCCATCCGCTGGCCACGGCAGAGCGGTGCGAACACGTCCATCACCTTGAGGCGTGTTGCCAGCCGGTCGCCCACGCGGCGGCGGGTGAAGGCCGGGGGCGGGGCGGCGCGCAGCGGGCGCGGCCTGTCGCCCTCGGGCAGGCGACCCTTGCCGTCGAGCGGTTGCCCGAGCGCGTTCACCACGCGGCCGATCCAGGCGTCATCGGGGCGCAGCTCGGCGCCGGACTGGGTGACGGCCACCGGATCGCCGGTGCGCACGCCATCCCAGCTTCCGAAGGGCAGGAGCCTTGTCCCGCTCTCGTCGATGCCCACCACCTCGGCCAGAACCGGGCCATTGGCACCTTGGACAACGCAATGCGCGCCGATGCCCACGGCGCGCTCAAGACCCGAGACGGTAAGCACCAGCCCAAGCGCCGACGTGACCTGCCCGGTTATGCTTGCCCGTTCTATGGTCCGCGTAAGGCTAGAAAGCTCTGAAAAGGCTGTATGCATGGTTCTATCCATTGCTAAGCAAGATTTAATCATGCTATCTTTGATTGAGACAAAAGGAAACTGTTCATGAAGCTTGGTGGAATGTCCTTTTTTCAGCTGGCCTCGCAGCGCATGACATGGCTGGGAGCCCGTCAGGCTGTGATCTCTGAAAACGTCGCGAATGCCGATACGCCGGATTACAAGGCGAAGAAGGTCAGCGGGTTCGACGCAATGCTCGAGAACGCCGACGCGATGCAGGGGCTCAAGGTCACCGACACGCGGCACATCACGAGCAGCGGCGAGACGCCGAACGGCGTGCGCGTCACCGCGGATGAGGACGCCTGGGAGGGCAGCATCGACGGCAACACCGTGGCGCTCGAACAGCAGACCATCGACGCGGCAGAAGTTGCCGGCAGTTACCGGCTCGCGGCCGAGCTTTACCGCCGTGGACACAGCCTGCTGACCATCGCGGTCACCGGCGTCAGATAAGAGGGCAGGGCATGGACACGCTCAAGACAGTTCTTTCCGTCGCCGCAAGCGGCATGCGCGCTCAGGGCGAGCGGCTCAAGGTGGTGTCGGAGAACGTCGCCAACGCCAGCTCGACCGGCAACAGCAACGGCGAGGATCCGTACCGCCGCAAGATCATCTCGTTCCAGGAGATGGTCGACCGCGACAGCGGCGCTTCGATGGTCGAAGTCGATGGCGTGCGTCGCGACGATGCGGATTTCCAGCTGAACTACGACCCCTCGCACCCGGCCGCCGATGAGGATGGCTTCGTGAAGGTGTCGAACGTCAACACCATCCTCGAGATGAGCAACATGCGCGAAGCATCGCGCAGCTACCAGGCCAACCTGAACATGTTCGAGACCGGGCGGAGCATGCGCTCGCAGCTTCTCGATCTGCTGAAATAAGACTGAAGATCCATGGCGACCGATACCAACTCCTTCCTCTCGATCAATGCCGCGTCGGGGGCCTACCGGGCCTCGCAGGACATGACGGCCGCGCCAGTCGCCGACCTCGGGTCAGATGAAGGCAAGCCCAGCTTTGCCGACATGGTGGCGCAGGCCGGCACGGACGCGGTGCAGACGATCCGCGAAGCCGAGGTGACGGCGCAGACCGGGCTGCGCGGCAATGCCGATACCCAGGCGGTGGTCGAGGCCACGCTCGAGCTCGACTCGACGGTCAAGACCGCGGTGGCGGTGCGCGACAAGCTGGTCGAGGCCTACCAGGAAATCATCCGCATGCCGATCTGATCGGAGGGGAGGCGGTCGTGACCGAAAGCGATACCTACACGATCCTGTCCGACGCCTTCCTCGCCGTGCTCTACGGTTCCGGCCCGATCATGGCCATCGCGCTGGTGGTGGGCCTGATCATCGCGTTCTTCCAGGCCCTGACCCAGGTGCAGGAAATGACCCTGACCTTCGTGCCCAAGATCGTCGCGATCTTCATCGGTCTGCTGGCCTTCACACCGCTGATGTACACCGTGGTCAAGCGGCTCTCGGACCGTGCCTTCGACCTGATCGTGAGCGGCGGTCTGTGATGCGGGCGCTGCGGATCCTTCTGACGGTTCTGGCGCTGGTTGCGGGGCAGGGGGCCCTAGCCGACTGGAGCAATTTCTACCGCCCCTCCGAGCGCGTCTCGCAGGCGCCGCAGGCGATGGGGCCGCGCTCTACCGGCAACCCGGCGGGGGTCTGCATTCACGAGATCCTGCGCGCCCAGCTGCGTCACCAGATTCCGGGCAACCTTCTTCTTGGCATTGGCCTGCAGGAAAGCGGCATGATGCACGAGGGAGAGTTGACGATCTGGCCCTGGGTCGCCAATGCCGATGGTGACGGGCGCTTCTTCGAGACGCCGCAATCGGCGGCGAGTTGGGTGCGCGCGCGGCAGTCAGCCGGGGTCGAGTCCATCGATGTCGGCTGCATGCAGGTGAATCTGCGCTGGCACCCGGATGCCTTTGTTCAGCTCGAAGAGGGGTTCGATCCGGCCCGCAATGTCGACTACGCGGCGCGGTTCCTGGTGCAGCTCTATGAAAAGACCGGCGACTGGATCAAGGCGGCCGGGCATTACCACTCGGCCACCGAGGTGCATCAGGGCGTCTATCTCGATCGGCTGAAACAGAACGTCTCCATCGCCAACGAGCGGCTCGACATCTTCCGCCAGCTTGCGGCCTCGGGAAGCGGCAGCGGGGCAGGGGGGCTCGGTCTTGCCGCGGTGGCGGCGGTCACCTCCGAGCCGCTTCCCACGGGCCATTTCTGGACCTCCGACATGACCCTCCGTTCCGGCGCCGCCAACAGCGGCGCCCGCAGCCTGTTCGGGCGCGAGACGCTCTCGCCGGTGCTGCCAGCCTTCCGAAAGATGTTCTGATGTCGATGTCCGATCCTTCCACGAATTCCCTGCCGGGCTGGCTGGGCCGGGGCCACGGCAACCGCGACATCGGCTTCGCCATCGCGGTGACGCTGATCCTTGCGGTGCTGTTCGTGCCGCTTCCTGCGGCAGTGCTCGATTTCGGGCTGGCGGTCTCGCTCTCGGTGTCGGTGCTCGTGCTGATGGTGGCTTTGTGGATTCCCAAGCCACTGGAATTCAACAGTTTTCCGACACTCTTGCTCGTCGTCACCATGCTGCGCCTGTCGCTCAACGTGGCCTCGACACGGCTGATCCTGTCGGAAGGCCACACCGGCCCCAGCGCCGCCGGCGGGGTGATCGAGGGCTTCTCGCGCTTCATCGTCTCGGGGAATTTCATCATCGGGATTGTGGTCTTCGCGATCCTCGTGGTGATCAACTTCGTGGTCATCACCAAGGGCTCGACCCGGATCGCCGAGGTCTCGGCCCGCTTCTCGCTCGACTCGATGCCCGGCAAGCAGATGGCCATCGACGCCGATCTCGGCGCCGGCATCATCGACGAGGAGCAGGCCCGCTCCCGCCGCAAGGAGCTCGAGGACGAAAGCGGCTTCTTCGGGGCGATGGACGGTGCCTCGAAATTCGTCCGCGGTGACGCGGTGGCGGGTCTCATCATCACGCTGATCAACGTCATCGGTGGCATCCTCATCGGCGTGGCGCAGCACGGGCTGTCGCTTTCCGAGGCGGCGGATTTCTATACCGTGCTGACCATCGGCGACGGGCTCGTGACGCAGGTGCCGGCGCTGATCGTGTCGCTGGCTGCGGGCCTCATCGTCACCAAGGGCGGCACCGAGGGCGCCGCGAACGAGGCGGTGCTGGGGCAGCTCTCGAAGTTCCCCAAGGCGCTGTTCATGGCGTCGGTCCTGCTTTTCGGCATTGGCCTCCTGCCGGGCTTCCCGAGCCTGATCTTTACCGCGCTGGCGGCGATCATGACCTTCCTCGGAATGATGGTGATGCGCCAGGCCGAAGCGGCGCGGATCAGCGCCGACCGGGTCGAGGCGGCCAAGCAGCGGGCCGAGACTGCCGCCCCCGAGGACAACATCAAGGACACCCTCAAGCTCGACGGTCTGCGGCTCGAGCTGGGGCAGTCTCTCGTGCCGCTGATCTCCAACAGCGACGCAGCGCTGGCGGGCAAGATCAAGAGCCTGCGCAACCTGTTTGCCCGTGAGTTCGGCTTCGTGCTGCCCTCGGTGCGGATCAAGGACGAGCCGATGCTGCCGGGCCAGACCTATGCCATCATGGTGCAGGGGGTCGAGGTGGCGCGCGGCGAGATCCGCCCGAACGGGCTCATGGTGGTCAATCCCGGCGAGTGCGGCCTCTCGGGCGAGCGCGGCAAGGATCCGACCTTCGGGCTCGAGGCGCTCTGGGTCGATCCCGAGACCGGCGCCCGGGCCGAGGCCATGGGCCTGACGGTGGTCGATCCCGAAAGCGTCATCATCACCCACCTGACCGAGGTGGTGAAGGAGCACCTGCCCGAGCTGATGACCTACGGCGCGACGCAGACCCTGATCGAGGGGCTCGACCGCGAGTACCAGAAGCTGGTCAGCGACATCCCCGGCAACGCGCCGATGGTGCTGGTGCAGCACGTGCTGCAGACCCTGCTGGCCGAGCGCGTCTCGGTCCGCAACCTGCCGCTGATCGTCGAATCCATCGCCGAGGCCAAGCGCACCACATCGAGTGTGACACAGATCACCGAGGCGGTGCGGCGGCGGCTGTCGAACCAGATCTGCAAGTCGCTGGTCGATGACAACGGCTTCATCTCGGTGATCTCGATGTCGCCCGCATGGGAGAAGGAATTCCTCGAGGCGCTGCGGGTCAACGGCGACGAGCGCAACTTCGTGATGTCGCCGCAGCGGGTGCAGGAATTCGTGCTGCAGGCCCGCCGCGAGATCCAGAAATTCGCCGAACAGGACCAGTGGCCGGCGCTGCTGGTCAGCCCCGAGGTGCGCAGCTTCGTGCGCTCCATGCTTGAGCGCGTCAGCCCGATGACCGTGGTGCTGTCGCACAACGAAATCCACCGCAAGACCGCGCTGCGCACCGTGGCGACCGTGGGCCAGTAGGGTGAACCTCGCGGCGCTCATCACCGTCGAGTTTCTCGGCGTGGCGCTGGTTTTCGCCCGCATCGGCGGGATGCTGATGTTCGTGCCGGCGCTCGGCGAGACCGTCATCCCGGTGCGCCACCGGCTGGCCTTTGCGGTGCTGCTGTCGCTGGCGCTCTACCCGGCTGTGCCGCAGGGGCCGGTCTCGCTCGATGCGCCGGGGCCGCTGGTCGGAGCGCTGGCCATCGAGCTGACGCTGGGCCTGTGGATCGGCGTCACCGCCCGCATCCTGCTCAGCGCGCTTGAATTCGCGGGCTACCAGATCGGGCTGGTTTCGGGCCTGTCGAACGCGTTCTCGCCCAGCCTTGGCTCGTTCCAAGGCTCGACGCTGATCTCGACCGGGCTGATGCTGGGCGGCGTGGCGATGATCTTTGCCACGGACCTGCATCACCTGATCATCGGCGCCATGGTCAGCAGCTACGACCTGTTCCCGCCGGGCCAGATCCTGCCTTCGGATCTGGCCCAGCAGATCGTCAAGGCGGTGTCGCAGAGCTTCTATCTCGGCCTGTCGATCGTGGCGCCGTTCTACGTCATGGGGCTGCTGGTCAATCTCGGCATGGGGCTTGCGGCGCGTATGATGCCGTCGTTGCCTGTGTTCTTCGTCGCAGCCCCGGTGCTGATCATGGCGGGGCTTCTGGTGCTGGTCATGGCCACGCCGGTGATGCTGCGCGAATTCGCCGAACGGTTCGGCGAATGGCTTGGCCTGCTGGTGTTCTAGACCATGGCGGATCAGGACGAGGACAAGGACAACAAGACCGAAGAGCCAACAGAGCGAAAGCTCCGAAAGGCGCGCGAGAAGGGCGACGTCGCCTCTTCCAAGGAGGCTGGCAACGTCATGGCGGTGCTGTCGCTTTTCGCGATCACCGCCTTCGTGCTGCCGTCGGTCTCGGCGCCGTTGGCGGGGGTGTTCCGCAACGTACTTGAGAGCGCCGGGCAGGTTCATGTCGGCACCGATCTGAGCGGGCTGCGCGATCTGGGCGCGGTGAGCTGGAAGGTGCTGCGCGGCGTGGGCATCCTGCTCGGGCCGCTGATGGCGCTGATGGTGATCGGCGCTCTGGCGGGTGTCGCGCTGCAGGGCGAGGTGGTCGTGGCCTCCGAGCGTCTGAAGCCGAAATGGTCCAAGATCTCGCCGATCTCGGGCTTCAAGCGCCTGTTCTCGCTCGCCGCCTTCGTCGAGTTCTTCAAGAGCGTTACCAAGGTGCTGCTGGTCGGTGTGATCGCGGGCTGGGTGGTGCTGAACGCGGTGGGGCAGATCTGGCAGACGCAAGGCCTCGTGCCCGAGATGGTGACCGATTTCATTCGCGCCGAGGCGGCGCGGATGCTGCTCATCACGCTGGCACTGGTCAGCGTGATCGCGGTGGCCGACATTCTGTGGAAGCGCTTCGATCACCGCCGCAAGCAGCGCATGTCGATGAAAGAGATCAAGGACGAGGTCAAGGAGACCGAGGGCGACCCGCTGATCCGATCCAAGCGCATGAACATCCGCCGGGAGCGGGCGCGACAGCGCCTCGCGCAGGCGGTGCCGCGCGCCACGGTGGTGCTGACCAACCCGACCCATTTCGCGGTGGCTCTGAAATACGAGAACGGCGTCGACATGGCGCCGGTCTGCGTGGCCAAGGGGGCCGACCTGCTGGCGGCGCGGATCCGCGAACTGGCCAAGGAGAACGAGATCCCCATGGTCGAGAACCGGCCCTTGGCGCGCGCCCTGCATGACGTGGCCGAGCTCGACCGCCCGATCCCGGTCGAGCATTGGGAGGCGGTCGCCGCGATCATCGGCTATATCATGGATCTCGAACGCAACATCCGGCGCCAGCCGCCCGAGGGCTCGAGCCTGCGGGAAGAGGCGTAGGGCAGGGCGGCAGGTAGGACCGGGAGAGGGCAGATGACGGACAGCAAGTTCGAGGCGGCGCAGGACTGTGTCTGGGAGGTGGACGGGCTGCGGCTTGCCGGGCGCGTATGGGGGCCGGCGGACGGCACGCCGGTGCTGGCCCTGCATGGCTGGATGGATCACGCCGACAGCTTTCAGGAGCTGGCGCCGAGGCTTACGGGCTGCCGCGTGGTGGCGCTTGATCTGAGCGGGCAGGGGCTCAGCGGCCATCGTGCGGCGCATGCCACCTACAACATCTGGGATGACCTGCCGCAGATCGCCGAGCTGCTCGACCTGCTGGGCTGGCAGGACTGCGTCCTGCTCGGCCATTCGCGCGGTGCCAATATCGCGGGGCTGTTCGCGGCGGCGCAGCCAGACCGGGTGCGGGCGCTGATCGCGCTCGACTCGCTGGCGCCCGAGACCGATCCCGACGAGACCATCGTCACCACGCTCAGGGCCTTCATCGAGCAGACCCGCAAGCAGAAGGCCCGTCCGCCACGTCTCTTTGCCTCTCCCGAGGCCTATATCGAGCGTCGCGCGGGGCAGGGCAACGCCCGCCGCACGTCGGAGGCGCTGGCGGCGCGGGCGCTCGAGCCGCATCCCGAAGGGGTGCGGATGCGCGGCGACCCCCGGCTCTTCGCGCGCTCGGCGGTGAAGCTGAAACAGGCGGATGTGGAGGCCGTGATGCGGGCGTGGCGCTGCCCGGTGCTGAACATCTGGGCCACGGACGGCATCAGGAGCCGCCGCAATGCGGTGGCGCAGCTCGCGGAGCGGGCGGAGGCGCTGGTGGCGAGGTATGAGACCGCCGAGATCGCCGGCGACCACCATTTCCACCTCGACCCCGGCGCGGCGGGGGCGATCGCCGAGGTGGTGAGCGCGTTTCTCGACCGGCACGGTTGTCGCTGACCGGTCACCCGAGAAAGAGCGCTCGGAAGCGCTCGGCGGTGGGGGACAGCGCCCGGCGCGCCGGGCTCAGCAGGTAGAGCTTGCGCTCGAGCACCAGGTCGCTGACCGGCACGAAGACGATGCCCGGGTCGTTGAACAGCCCGACCGCGTTGCGCGGCAGCAGCGCCACGCCGATGCCTGCCCGCACGAGGCAGAGCTGGGCGATGGTGGAATGGCTGCGCAGGGGGCCGGTCTTCAGCGTCTCTGGCAGGCCGGCATGCGCGGCAAGCAGGCGGGAGGAGCCGGTCTCGGTGCCAAGGTGAATGAGTTCCTGCGGGTCGATATCGGACAGCTGCACCGGCGCGCGCTTGCGCGCCAGCGGGTGATCGGCACGGCAGGCGAGGCCGAAGGGATCGGCTGCGATCTCGGTCTGGACGAGATCGGGCGAGCTGCGGGCGCGCCCGGCCACCGCCAGATCGAGCCGCCCGTCGGCAACCATGGTGGCCAGAGTCTCGGCCACGTCGTCATGCAGGGTGAGGATGACCTGCGGATGCTCGGCGCGGAAGCGCGCTATGGCCGGGGCGATGAGCGGGGTGATCGCCGAGGGCGCGGCGCCGAGGCGCAGCGCGCCGTGCAAGCCGCGCGCCTGCGCCCGCAGCCGGGTCAGGGACTGGTCGAGCGCATCGAGCAGCGGCGCGGTGTCCTTCAGGAAATCCAGCCCCAGCGGCGTCGGCACCGGCGGACGGCTGCGCCGGTCGAACAGAGATCCGCCGGCGATCTCCTCGATCTGTCGCACCGTCTCGGTCAGTGCCGAGGGCACCACGCCCAGCCGGTCGGCGGCGCGGGCAAAGCTGCCCTCGGCCCAGATCGCATGGATCGCCCGCAGGTGCCGGAGATTGAAGTTCGTATTTTCTGCATCAATCTTCATATCTTTCAATTTTAAAGAACGCCACGCTTCGGTCAATATGCGCTCGCACAGGAGACCCGCATGACCGCCACCGACAGCCGCTTCGCCGACGCCATCGCCAAACTTCCCGCCGCCCTGCGCGCCGCGGGCTTCAGGGGGGAGGTGGAGCGCGACAGCGCCCTGCGCGCGGCCATGTCGACCGACAACTCGGTCTATCGCATCCTGCCCGACCTGATCGTGGCGCCGCGCGATGCCGAGGACGTGGTGACGGCCATGTCGGTGTTTGAGCTACCCGAGTTCGCGCATCTCGCGCTCACCGCGCGCGGCGGGGGCACCGGCACCAACGGGCAGAGCCTCAACCGGGGCGTCATTCTCGACATGCGCCGCCACATGCACCGGCTGCTCGAGGTCGATCCCGAAGGCCAGTGGGCCGATGTCGAGCCCGGTATCGTGCTTGACGACCTCAACGCGCAGCTGCGGCCGAGGGGGCTGTTCTTCGCGCCAGAGACCTCGACCTCGACGCGCTGCGTGGTGGGCGGCATGGTCTCGACCGACGCCTCGGGCAAGGGCTCGCGGATCTATGGCAAGACCTCGGACAACCTCGTCGGCGTCGAGATCGCGCGGGGGCAGGGGCTGGTCTCGAGCCTTGAGGCTGCACCGGGCTGGGCGCAACCGATGCTGGAGGCCGCCGAGCGCGCGGCGCGGGCGGGGCGGGCGGCTTTCATTGCCAACACACCGCGGCTCAACCGCCGCTTCACCGGCTACGATCTCGAACGCGCCTGTCCCGAAGACGGCGGCTTCGACTGGTGGCGGCTGTTCCCCGGCTCCGAGGGCACGCTGGGGCCGATCACCCGCATCCGGGTGAAGCTCCGCCCGCTGCCGAAGCAAAAGCGCCTCGTGGTGGCGGGCTTCGCCAGCTTCCGCGACTCGCTCGCCGCGGCGCTGCCTCTGATGCAGGACGATCCCACCGCCATCGAGGTGATGGACGAGCGCGTGCAGGCGCTGGCCAGCGAGGCGGGGCTCTTGGGGCGCCTGCCCGAGGCGCTGCGTCCCAAGGGTGGCGAGGCGCTCGCCTATACCTTCGTGGAGTTCAACGGCGACAGCGCCGAGGCGCTCGAGGCCGGGCTTGCCGCCTGCGAGGCGCGGCTGCGCGGTCTGCCGGGCATCCGGGCAGTGCACGTGGCCTCCGGCGCCGACGAGATCCGCGAGCTATGGGCGATCCGCTCGGCAGGCGTCGGGCTGCTCGGCAAGGTCGAGGGGCGGGCGCGGCCGGTGGCCTTCGTCGAGGATTGCGTGGTGCCCCCCGAGGAGCTGCCGGCCTTCCTTGACGGCTTTCTCGAGATCCTCACCCGGCATGGGCTGAGCTTTGGCATTTACGGCCATGTCGACGTGGGCTGCCTGCACATCCGACCGGCGCTCGACATCGACGCCGAGGAAGACCGCGCCCGGCTGGTCGAGGTCTCGGACGAGATCTATGCGCTGGTGAATCGCCATGGCGGCATCTTCTGGGGCGAGCACGGCAAGGGCGTGCGCGGGGCCTATCTCGAGGGCTGGATCGGGCCCGAGGCCTATGCCGCGCTGCAGGGCGTGAAGGCGGCCTTCGACCCGGCGGGGCGGTACAACCCGGGCAAACTGGTGGCCACCGATACGCCGGTGATGGGCATCGCGACGACGCCGTTCCGCCCGTTCAACGCGCCCGAGGGCGACGCGCTGGAAAAGGCCTTCCGCTGCAACGGTAACGCGCAGTGCCTGAGCTATGCGGCGAGCACGCCAATGTGCCCCTCGTTCAAGGCGACCGAGGACTTGCGTCATTCGCCCAAGGGCCGGGCCGACGCGATGCGGGCGTGGCAGGAGGGCAAGCGGACCGGCGTGCAGACCGTCGAGGAGGCCGACCTGCTCGGCACGCTCGACACCTGCCTCGGCTGCAAGGCCTGCGCCTCGACCTGCCCGGTGCAGGTCGACATCCCTTCGATGCGTGCGGCGGTCTATGCCGATGTCTACGCCCGCAAGGCGCGCCCGCTGACCGACCGCGCCATGCTTCTGGCCGAGCGGCTGAGCCCGTGGCTGCTGCGCGCGGCACCGCTGACGCGGCCGTTCTGGCCGCTGGCGCGCAGGATCACCGAGCGCGTGCTTGGCGTCACCGACCTGCCGGGCAGTCTCGCCCGGCCGCTGCCGCGCGCGGCGCGGATCTCGGTGCGGGAGCTCGAGAGCGAGACCTTACCGGAGCGCACCGTGCTGGTCTGGATGGACTGGTTCTCGGCGCTTTATGACGAGGCGACCCAGCGCGACGTGCTGCGCGGGCTCACCGCGCTCGGCTATGCGCCGCGCTTCGTCGAGATGCTGCCGGCGGGCAAGGTGGCGGGCGATCTGGGCGATCCGGCGGGCTTCCGGGCGATGGCAGACCGGCTTTCTGAGGCGCTCCGGAAGGGGGCGGCCACCGGCGCCCCGATGATCGGGCTCGACCCGGCTTTCGTGATGGCGTTGCGGCAGGACTACCGCAAGGCGGGGCTCGACGTTCCCGCGCTGCTGCTGCCGCAGGAGTTCCTCGCGTCGGAAGTGCGCTCGGGCGTGCGCCTGCCGCAGGCGAAGGGCGGGGGGCTTAGCCTGTTTACCCATTGCACCGAGAGCACCGGTGCGCCGGCGGCCCGCAAGGACTGGCAGGCGGTCTTCGCCGGGATCGGCCTCGAGATCGAGACGCCCGCGACGGGCTGCTGCGGCATGGCGGGCATGTTCGGTCATATGGACCGCCATCAGGAGATGTCGCGCAAGCTCTTCGACCTGTCCTGGGCCGGGCCCGTGGCCGAGGCCGAGGAGGCCGCGGCGACCGGCTTTTCCTGCCGCTGCCAGAGCGAACGGCTCGGCGGCAAGACGCTGCGCCATCCGCTGGGGCTGATCGCCGACCGGCTGGGTGATCCCGGCTGATCGTGGGCCACCGCAGGCCCGGGTCCCGTCGGTTCCTGCTGAGCGGTTGCGATATTGTCCGGTTGGATATACATATAGTCGAGTATATCCATCTCCGGAGGAGGCCGCCATGCAGGTCGCGAAATGGGGCAACTCGCTTGCCGTGAGGCTGCCCGCCGAGCTGGTCCGCAAGCTTGGGTTGAAAGAAGGCGACGAGATCGACCTCACCGCCGGTGACGACGGTTTCGCGGTGACGCGCCACGCGCGCCCCGACGAGGTGCTGGCCGGGCTGCGGCGGTTCCGTGGCCGGCTTTCGGCGCAGGATCGGCTGAGTCGCGACGCCGCGCATGAGCGCTGAGTTCCTCGACACCAACGTCATCCTCTACCTGCTCGACGACGGACCGAAGGCGGACCGCGCCGAGGCTCTGCTGCTGCGCGCGCCGCGGATCAGCGTGCAGGTGCTGAACGAGGCGCTGGTGAACTGCCGCCGCAAGGCCGGGATGGACTGGGATGAGGCCGGCGCCTTCCTGTCTGGCATCGAAGAGCTGTGCGAGGTCGAGGATCTCACGCCGCGCACTCACGCGGTCGGCCGCGCCCTGGCCGAGCGCTACCGGCTCTCGGTCTACGACTCGATGATCGTCGCCGCGGCGCTGCTGGCGGGATGCACGGTGCTGCATTCCGAGGACATGCAGTCCGGCCTGCTGATCGAAGGGCAGCTTCGGATCACGAACCCCTTCCTCTGACCCGCCGGAGGGCCGTCAGCCCTGGATACTGGCAGTGGTGTCGAGCAGGACCGGCAGGATCTCGCGCCGCACGCGGTCGAAATCGTAGGTCAGGCTCGACAGCGACACCTGCACGGCGGCATCGGCGCGGCCATCGGTGCCGATGATCGGCACCGCCAGACTGATCTCGTTCAGCAGGACCTGCGCTTCGGTGATGGTGTAGCCGTTGCGTCTCGCGGCAATCACGTCATCTTCGACGACCGCGCGGTCGGTGATCGTGAGCGGCGTCGCGGCAGGCAGGGGCCAGGTGGCGCAGGCCTCGCGGTACTCTGCTTCGCTCCGCGTCGCGAGCATCACCCGGCCAGACGCGGTGGCCAGCGCCGGCACCCGCCGTCCGACGATGCTCGCGGCAAAGTGGGTGCGGTGATTGGGTAGGCGCAGGGCATAGATGATGTGATCTCCCGACATCTGCGCCAGGTTCACCGTCTCGCCGACCGTGCGGCTGAATTCGATCAGCTTTGGCAGGGCACGGGAGATCAGCGGATCCGACCAGTAGTAGACATAGGCCAGCTCGAGCCAGGCGTGGCTTGGGCGGTAGCGCCGCGTGTCGGGGTCGCGGTCGAGCATCCCTTCGACATGCAGCGTGTGCGCCAAGCGCTGCACAGCGCTCTTCTCGAGCCCGGTGCGTTCGACCAGCTCGGTGAGCGTCAGGGAGACATGGGCTTCGTCGAAGGCACGCAGCAGGCGCAGCCCCTTTGCGAGCGTTCCGACGTGGAGAGAGTTCTGCTTCATTTGCAACCGCTGCCTTCATCAACCGGCGCGCTTCCCGCTTTTGGTGAAGAGGGGGCTTGACGACAGCCATGCCTGTCCGGCTAAGATGATTAAATAATAATCTAATGTATCAAATAATGATACTCAAATGTCAACCAACGGGAGTTAAAATGAATAGAAGACCTCTGGACCGCTCCGCGATCCTCGCCCTTACGCTGGCGATGAGCACCGCAATGCCTGCCTTCGCGGACAAGGCTTCCGGCACACTGAACGTGGCCTTCACCAAGGAGCTGGAGAACGTCGACAGCTACTTCAACTCGTCGCGCGAAGGCGTGGTGATGCAGCGCGCCGTCTGGGACGGCCTGATCTATCGCGACCCCGAAACCAACGAATACGTCGGCAACCTTGCCGAGAGCTGGGAGTGGATCGACGACACCACGCTCGAGTTCAAGCTGCGCGAGGGCGTGACCTTCCACAACGGCGAGGCGTTCAACGCCGACGACGTGGTCTACACGGTGAACTTCGTCGCCAAGGAAGAGAACGGCGTGAAGACCCAGCGCAACGTCAACTGGATGGAGTCGGCCGAGAAGATCGACGACTATACCGTGCGCATCAAGCTCAAGGAGAAGTTCCCCGCGGCGATCGAGTTCCTCTCGGGTCCCGTCTCGATGTACCCCAACGAGTACTACGCCGAGGCCGGCCCGTCGGGCATGGGCCTGAAGCCTGTCGGCACCGGCCCCTACAAGGTGCTCGACGTGGTGCCGGGCCAGCACTTCGTGCTCGAGGCCAACGAGAACTACCACGACAGCCCCAAGGGCCAACCGAAGATCGAAAAGATCGACATCCGCACCATTCCCGACGTCAACACGCAGATGGCCGAGCTGTTCTCGGGCTCGCTCGACCTGATCTGGCAGGTGCCGGCGGACCAGGCCGAGAAGCTGGGCGAGATGGGGCAGTTCACCGTCGCCAACGAGTCGACCATGCGCGTGGGCTACCTGCAGATGGACAGCGCGGGACGCTCGGGCGACACCCCGTTCACCGACCCGCTGGTGCGTAAGGCCGTGAACCACGCCATCAACCGTCAGGAACTGGTGGACGCGCTGCTTCAGGGCTCGTCCAAGGTTGTCTACACGCCCTGCTTCCCGAGCCAGTTCGGCTGCATCCAGGACGTGACCGAATACGAGTACGATCCCGAGAAGGCCAAGGAACTGCTGGCCGAGGCGGGCTATCCGGATGGCTTCAGCACCGAGTTCTACGCCTATCGCGACCGTCAGTACGCCGAGGCAATCGCGTCGTACCTGAACGCCGTGGGCATCGATACCGACTTCAAGATGCTGCAGTATTCGGCGCTGCGCGAGCTCAACATGGACGGCGAGGTGCCGCTCTCGTTCCAGACCTGGGGCAGCTACTCGATCAACGATGCGTCGGCCATGGTCAGCCAGTTCTTCAAGCACGGCTCGCTCGACAGCACCCGCGACGAAGAGGTGCTCGAGTGGCTCAACGTGGCCGACAGCTCGACCGACCCGGACGAGCGCATCGAGTACTACACCAAGGCCATCCAGAAGATCTCCGACGAGGCGTTCTGGGCCCCGATGTTCACGTACAACACCAACTACGTGTTCTCGGACACTGTCAGCTACACGCCCACGCCCGATGAAGTGCTGCGCTTCGTCGACATGAGCTGGAACTGATCCAACACGGGTGAGGGGCACGGCCTCTCACCCGCTTCCCAGACCACCGAGATACCAGACGCACGGGCCATGCGGTCCGGCGCGAGAGGGTTCGCATGCTTCCATTCATCCTGAAACGGCTGGGGCTGGCGCTGCTTGTCGCCTTCACCGTCAGTTTCATCAGCTTTTCCCTGCTTTTCCTCTCGGGCGATCCGGCCGCCGCGCTGGCGGGCGAGACCGCAAGCGGCGAGGACATCGAGGCGATCCGCCGCATCTACGGCTTCGACCGACCGATGCTGGTGCAATACGGCGACTGGCTGTTCTCGGCCCTGCGCGGCGATTTCGGCGAGAGCTACTACTTCAAGCTCCCGGTTGCGAGCTTGATCGCGGAACGGCTTCAGGTCACCATGACGCTGGGCGTCTGCGGCATCCTCTTCGCGCTTCTGACCGCGGTGCCGCTCGGTGTGGTGGCGGCGATCCGTCCCAACTCGCTGATCGACCGCGTGGCGCTGTTCCTGTCGGTCGCCGGGCAGGCGATGCCGTCGTTCTGGTTCGGCCTGATCCTGATCGTGGTCTTCGCCATCCAGCTCGGCCTGCTGCCGCCCTCGGGCGCCGCGACATGGCGGCATTTCATCATGCCCACCATCGTGCTGGGCTACTACGCCATGCCAGCCATCATGCGCCTGACCCGCGCCGGGATGCTCGACGTGCTGGGCTCGGACTACATCCGCACCGCGCGCGCCAAGGGCGCCGGCGAGACGCGGGTGCTCTTCAAGCACGCGCTGCGCAACGCCATCATCCCGGTGGTCAGCCTCGCGGCGGTGCAGATGGGCTTCATGCTCGGCGGCTCGATCGTGGTCGAGTCGGTCTTTGCGCTGCACGGCGCGGGCTACCTCGCGTGGGAGAGCATCGCGCGCAACGACCTGCCCACGGTGCAGGCGCTGATCCTCGTCTTCTCGATGTTCTACATCGTCTTCACCTTCCTTGCCGACGTGCTCAACGCGTGGCTGGACCCCAGAATGCGGAGCGCCTGACGTGACCGACGCCACCGATCCCCTCTCTCGCGAAATCGAAGGCCCGTCGCCGCGGCAGATGCTCAAGGCGCGCGCCCTGAAACACAAGGCGCTGATCTTCGGCATGACCGTGGTCCTGCTGCTGGTGCTGATTGCGCTGCTGGCGCCGGTGCTGGCGCCGCACGACCCCTACGAGCAGAGCCTGATGAACCGCATGGTCAAGCCGGTCTTCATGGGCGGCACGTGGGAACACCCGCTGGGCACCGACCACCTTGGCCGGGACTACCTGTCGCGGCTGATCTACGGCGCCCGCGTGTCGCTGCTGATCGGCGCCGTTGCGGCGCTGATCTCGGGCGTCATCGGCACCGCCATGGGCGTCGCCGCCGGCTACTTTGGCGGCAAGGTCGATGCCGTGGTGACCTTCCTCATCAACGTCCGCCTCGCCATGCCGGTGGTGCTGGTGGCGCTGGCGGTGGTCGCCATCCTCGGTGGCTCGCTGACGGTGGTGATCTGCGTGCTGGGTCTGCTGCTTTGGGACCGCTTCGCCGTGGTCATGCGGGCCTCGACCCTGCAGGTGCGCCGGCGCGACTACGTTGCCGCCGCGCAGGTCATCGGCGCCTCGACCCCGCGCATCGTGCTGACCGAGATCATGCCGAACATCTTCAACAACCTGATCGTCGTGGTCACGCTCGAGATGGCGCACGCCATCCTGCTCGAGGCGGCGCTGAGCTTCCTTGGCCTGGGCGTGCAGCCGCCGACCCCGTCCTGGGGCCTGATGGTGTCGGAGGGCAAGAACATGATGCTGTTCGAGCCGTGGCTGGTGCTGATCCCCGGCGCGGTGCTCTTCGTGCTGGTGCTGGCGATCAACCTGATGGGCGACGGTCTGCGCGACGTCACCGCCCCCGAAGGCAGGAGCTGAGCCATGAGTGACACGATCCTTTCCGTGAAGAACCTGACCCTCGACATTCCCATGGGCAGCGGCACGCTGCACGCGGTGCGGGGCATCGACTTCGACCTCAAGCGCGGCGAGACCTTGTCGATCGTCGGCGAGAGCGGCTCGGGCAAGTCGCTGACCTCGCTGGCGGTGATGGGGCTGCTCGGCAAGTCCATCAAGCGGCAGGCCGACGAAATGCGCTTCGAGGATGTCGATCTTCTGAAAGCCAACCGCCGGGTGATGCGCACGCTGCGCGGCAACCGGATGGCGATGATCTTTCAGGAGCCGATGACCTCGCTCAACCCGGCCTACACCATCGGGGACCAACTGGCCGAAACGCTCAGGCTGCACCGCAAGGTGAGCAACGCGCAGGCCCGCGCCCGCGCCATCGAGCTGCTCGAGAAGGTCGGCATCACCGCCGCCGAAAGCCGGCTGAGCCAGTATCCGCACCAGCTTTCGGGCGGGTTGCGGCAGCGCGTGATGATCGCGCTGGCGCTGATGTGTGAGCCCGACTTGCTGATCGCGGACGAGCCGACCACGGCGCTCGACGTGACCATTCAGGCGCAGATCCTGCGCCTGCTGGTCGATCTCACCCGCGAGATGAACATGGCGATGATCCTCATCACCCACGATCTTGGCGTGGTGGCGCGCGTCGCCGACAAGGTGGCGGTGATGTATGCCGGCGAGCTGGTCGAGACCGGCCCCTCGACCGAGGTCTTTGCCAGGCCCAGCCATCCCTACACCCGCGGCCTGCTGCGCTGCATCCCGCAGCCCGGCAAGACCGAGCGCGGCGCGCCGCTCGGCACCATTCCGGGCATCGTGCCCTCGCTGATCGGCGAGGTCACGGGCTGCGCCTTCCGCACCCGCTGCCCGCACGCCCGGCCCGAGTGCCGCGCGCCGATCCCGCAGCGCGGCGACGCCACCCACGCGTTCCGCTGCATCCATTCCGATGGGGCTCTGTCGCAAGAAGGAGAGGTCGCATGAGCGATATCCTGACCCTCGAAGGGGTGAAAAAGACCTACAGCGTCAAGCAGGGCCTGTTCGGCACCCGCAAGCCGCTGACCGCGGTCAACGACGTGACCCTGTCGATGCGCAAGGGCGAGGTGCTGGGGCTCGTGGGCGAGTCGGGCTGCGGCAAGTCCACGCTGGCCAAGTTGCTGCTGGGGCTCGAACAGCCCACCGCCGGCAAGGTGCTGGTCGAGGGCGACGACATGGCCGGCCTCGACCGCCGCGCGCTGGCCGGGCGGTTGCAGCCGATCTTCCAGGATCCCTATTCCTCGCTCAACCCGCGCAAGTCGATCTACGATCTGATCTCGCTTCCGCTTCGGGTGCACAAGATCGGCGATGCCGCCAGCCAGCAGAAGGCGGTGCGCGAGATCCTCGACGTGGTGGGCCTGCCGCAGCGGGTGATCAACACCTATCCCAGCCAGATGTCGGGCGGGCAGCGGCAGCGCGTGGCCATCGCCCGCGCGCTGGTCATGCGCCCCGAGATCGTGATCTGCGACGAGCCGACCTCGGCGCTCGACGTGTCGGTGCAAAGCCAGATCCTCAACCTTCTGGGCGATCTGCGGCGCGAGTTCGGCTTGACCTACCTGTTCATCTCGCATGACCTCGCGGTGGTCGAGCACCTCGCGACGCGGGTGGCGGTGATGTATCTCGGCCGCATCGTCGAAGAGGCGCCGGTGGCCGATCTCTTCGAGCGGCCGCGCCATCCCTATACCCGCGCGCTGCTGAGCTCTGTGCTCACCCCCGATCCGACGCAGGGCGTGCCCGAGACCTCGCTCGGCAGCGACTACCCGAACCCGATCGATCCGCCCTCGGGCTGCGCCTTCCACCCGCGCTGCCCGCACGCGACAGAGCACTGCAAGGCGGTCGCGCCGCGCCCGCTCGAGACCGAGGCCGGCCGGGTCGAGTGCCACCTGCACGACCCCAAAAGCCCGATGTTCGAAAGGAGCGCCGCATGAGCGCCTTGTCGAAGACGCAGGAGACCCGCAAGCACGTCATCGAGACCGCGGGCGGCGTGGTGGCGGCGCAGCATCGCCTCGCCGCCGAAGCCGGGGCCGAGGTGCTGCGCGCCGGTGGCGACGCGGTCGACGCAGCGGTGGCGACCTCGTTTGCCATCGGGGTGCTCGAGCCGTGGATGAGCGGACCCGCCGGCGGCGGCGCGGCGGTGCACTGGCGCGCCGATACCGGCGAGGCGGTGGCGATCAATTTCGGCATGCGCTCGCCGCGTGGGCTGAAGGTCGCCGATTACCCGCTGAGCGGCGAGGGCAAGGCCGGCGACCTGTTCCCGTGGGAGCGCGTGGTCGAGGACCGCAACGTCGAGGGCGCCAAGGCCATCGCGGTGCCCGGCACCGTCGACGGCATCGGGCAGGCCCATGCCCGCTGGGGCCGGATGCCCTGGGCCGAGCTGCTCTCGCCGGCTGTCGCATTCGCCCGCGAGGGCATGCTGGTCGACTGGTATGCGGCGCTGCTGATCGCCTCGACCGCGCGCAACCTCGCCAAGGATCCCGATGCCGCGGCGCTGTTTCTCGATGACGGCGTCTGGCCCAAGGGCAGCGGCTGGACCGCGATCCCCGACAACCGGCTCGACCAGAGCGCCATGGCTGCCACGTTGGAGGCGCTGGCCGCCGGCGGGCCGCGCGCCTTCTACGAGGGCGACGTGGGCCGCGCTCTGGCGCAGGACGTGCAGGCCAAGGGCGGCAGCCTCGCCGCCGAGGATCTTGCCGGCTACCGCGCCTGGGTGGGGGCGGCGCAGCCGGTGTCTTATCGCGACGCGCTGTTCCACGTCATGCCCGGCCTCACCGCAGGCCCGACCTTCGCGCGGGTGATGGAGCAGCTCTCGGACGCCGATCTGTCGAGCCCGGCGTCTGCCTATCCCGCCTACGCCCGCGCGCTCGCCACCGCCTATGCCGAACGGCTGGGCAAGATGGGCGATACCGGCGAGGTGCCCGAGGCGCCGGGCTGCACCACGCATTTCTCCGTCGTCGACCGCGACGGCAACATGGTGGCCAACACCCAGACCCTGCTGTCGATCTTCGGCAGCCGCGTGGTCTCGCCCGCCACCGGGCTGCTGATGAACAACGGCATCATGTGGTTCGACCCCGAGCAGGGCAAGCCCAACTCGCTGGCCCCGGACAAGGCCTGCCTGATGAATGTCTGCCCGGTGCTGGGCGCCGCAGGCGAACGCCGCGTCGCGCTTGGCGCGTCGGGCGGGCGCAAGATCGTCTCCGCCGTGTCGCAGCTGGCCTCCTTCGTGGTCGATCGCGGCATGAGCCTCGGCGAGGCCTTCCACACCCCGCGCATCGACGTCTCGGGCGGCACCGGCATCGTTGCCGACGAGATGCTTTCCCAAGACGTGCTGAGCGCACTCGGCGCCGTCATGCCGGTCCAGACCACCCGCCGCACCGTGCTGCCCTATGCCTTTGCCTGCCCCGCAGGCGTGATGCGCGACAGCACGACCAACACCGGATGCACCGAAATCATGTCGCCCTGGGGCGACGCAGCCCTCGAGGACGACCAATGACCCGCGACGCCGCCATCTCCCATGTCACCGACTATTTCGACGCGGGAAGCTTCCAGTCGGACCTTGCGGGCCTCGTGGCCTTCCGCACCGAGAGCCAGAACCCGGCGCAGGAGGCGCGCGACGAGTCGCTGCGCTACCTCAAGGAGGCAATGCTGCCCCGGCTCGAGGCGCTCGGCTTCGCCTGCGAGATCATCGACAACCCCGATCCGCGTGGCGGCCCCTTGCTGCTAGGCGAGCGGGTCGAGGCCGAGGGCCTGCCGATGGTGCTGACCTATGGCCACGGCGACGCGGTGCTGGGGCAGGAGGGCATGTGGCGCGAGGGCCTCACGCCGTGGGAAATCGTCGAGGAGGGCGACCGGCTCTACGGGCGCGGCACCGCCGACAACAAGGGCCAGCACCTCGTCAACATCGCCGCGCTCGAGGCGGTGCTGGCGACGCGCGGAAGCCTCGGCTTCAACACCCGCATCGTCATCGAGATGAGCGAGGAGGTCGGCTCGGTGGGCCTGCCCGAGGTGTTCGAACAGTACAAGGACAGGCTCACCGCCGATGTGCTGATCGCCTCCGACGGGCCGCGCCTGCAGCCCGAGGTGCCGACCATGTTCATGGGCTCGCGCGGGGGCACCACCTTCGATCTCGTGGTCGAGACCCACGAGGGCGCGCATCACTCCGGCAACTGGGGCGGGCTGCTCGCCGATCCGGCGATGATCCTCGCCCATGCGCTGGCCTGCATCACCGACGCGCGCGGCCAGATCAAGGTGCCGGAATGGCGCCCCGACAGTCTCACCGACAGCGTCCGCGCGGCGCTGCGCGACCTGCCGGTGGCGGGCGGCGAGGGGCCGGCGGTGGACCCGGACTGGGGCGAGGAGAGCCTGACACCGGCGGAGCGGGTCTTTGGCTGGAACAGCTTTGCCGTGCTGGCGATGGTCTCGGGCGTGCCCGAGGCGCCGGTCAACGCGATCTCGGGCTGGGCGCGGGCGACCTGCCAGCTGCGCTACGTGGTCGGCACCGACCCGGAAGAGGTGATCCCCGCGCTGCGCCGTCATCTTGATGCGCATGGCTTCGAGCGGGTGCAGATCCGCGCCCATGACCGGGGCTTCTTCGCCGCCACCCGGCTCGATCCCGAGCACCCTTGGGCGCAGTTCGTGGGCGCCTCGATCCGCAAGACGGCGGGCGAGTTGCACGTGCTGCCCAACCTCGCCGGCTCGCTGCCCAATGACAGCTTCACCGACATTCTCGAGGTGCCGACGATCTGGGTGCCGCATTCCTATCGCGGCTGCTCGCAGCATGCGCCGAACGAGCACATTCTGAAGCCGGTGTCGCGCGATGCGCTGCGGGTCATGGCCGGGGTGTTCTGGGATGTCGGGGCAGGGGGCACGCCCGCCAGCTGAGGACAGGCCGTCTCGGAACAGAGCTTTTCAAAGACATCGGGGATCGCGGTGCGCCGGGCGTGCCGCGATCCCTTGCACTTTCTTGCGCAGGGTGCTGCTCTGGCCGGTGAAAGAGGAGCGCTCAGATGACCCTGTTCCCGATCCGGGCGGCGATGGCCGCCCTGCTGCTTGCCGTGTCGATGCCGCAGCCCGCGGTGGCGTTCGAACCCGGATACGCCGCCACGCTCGACGACCGCCATCTCGACCTGCGCCGGGCGCCGGGCTTCGACAGCCGGGTGATCGGCCGGCCTGGCCCAGGCACGATGCTCCGCGTGCGCGCGGTGCGCGGTGGCTGGGTGCAGCTCGTGGATCTTGGCGGGATCTATCCGTCTGGCTGGGTAGAGGCCACCACCCTCGCGGGGCTTGGTTGGGTCGATGCCACCCGGGCCGCCGGGACGGGCGAGGGGATGAAGCTCACCCGCGGCACCGACGCCGAGGGCCGGCCCACCGGCCGACGGTCTTTCATGAACGCGCCGTTCGGGGCGTCTCAGGAGACGCGGCCGTCGCCAGTCCCGTCGCCCACGCTGCCGCGCCCCTGGCCCACGGTGCCGGGCAGCGGACGGCAAGAGCCCCTGAGCACGGATGTCGCACGCTTCGACTGCCGGAGCGACAATGGCGCGGGGCAGGGTCTTGCGGGATGCACGCTGCGCCTGAGCGTCGCTCTGGAGATCCCCGAAGCCTATGCGCCCTTCCTGACGGAGGAGGTCGCGCTGGTCTGCGAGGCGAGCATTTCCTACGAGAGCCTCGGCGCCGAAGAGCGCCGCACGATCTGGCAGCAGGACGGGATGCGACTCCCGGTTCGCGACGGCACCAGCGGCGGCGACGTGATGCTTCGCTTCGACTTTTCGCTGGAGCCGGACCCGGTGCTTTCGGCAGAGGTCGAAAGCGTCGACTGCCAGCCCCGTCGGTAGTCTTGCCCTTCGACCTCGGAGCAGGAAGCCGCGCTGCGCCTTCTTCAATTCAATAACCGAACAGACTGAAAGCGCCCCCGCGATATTCCGCGGGGGCGCCTGACCATGTCCAAGGGCGCCCCGCTTTCCGGGGCGCGGGCCTCTCAGTAGGGGCTGTCTTCGAAGTAGAAGTCGTCGGCGTTCTCGGGCGTGATCAGCTCCGAGGCGATGATGAACTCGCCGCTCATCGGGGCGGCACCCGTGACGCCGACGGCGGTCATCTCGATGGCGGTGGAGATCATTGCCGGCGGGTAGGTGACGTTGACCGGCACCGTCTCGTCGCCGTTGCGGATGCGGTCGACCATCTCCTTCATACCGGCGCCGCCGACCACGATCATCTCGTCGGTGCGGCCGGCCTGCTCGATGGCGGCCAGCGCGCCCACGGCCATGTCGTCATCCGCCGCCCAGACCGCGTCGATCTCGGGGAAGCGCGACAGCCAGTCCTGCATCAGGGTGAACGCGGTGTCGCGGTTCCAGTTGCCATGATCCATCGCCAGAACCTCGAGGCCGGAGCCGTCGATTGCCGCCTCGAAGCCCTCGACCCGCTCGTTGTCGACGGTGGAAGGGATGCCGCGCATCACCACGACCTTGCCGCCATCCTCGAGCGCACCGGCGAAATACTCGCCCGCGGTGCGGCCGAAGCTGTCGTTGTCACCGGCGACGTAGAGCGTCTCGATGCCCTCCACGGCGAGGCCGCGATCGACCACGGTGACCCAGGTGCCGCTCTCGGCGATGCGCTGGATCGGACCGGTCAGCGGCTCGGATTCGAACGGCAGCACGACGAGCGCGTCGATGCCGCGGGTCGCCACCATGTCCTCGAGATCCGAGACCTGGGTGGCCGAGTCCGGCGTGGTGGTCAGCACGAAGCTGTGCTCGGGGTAGACCTCCTGAAGACGCTCGACGGTGCGCTCGGCGTGGTAGTTCAGCGCCCCGGCCCAGCCGTGGGTCGCGGCCGGGATCGAGATCCCGATAGTCTCGGCCTGCGCCGAGCAGGCCAGTGCGCCGATCAGCGCGGTGGTTGCGAAAAAGGTCTTCGTCATCTGGTAGTACCTCCCATGGAAAAGACGACGTTGCAGTCAGGCGGTCTCTCAGCGGTCGCTGGCGCTCTTGCGCTGCATGACCACCGCGAGGATGATGACAGCCCCCTGGATCGCTCCGTTGAGGTAGGGGCTCACGAAATCGGTGAGGTTGAGGATGTTGCCGATCAGGCTCAGGATCAGGACGCCCACGACGGTGCCCCAGACCCGGCCGAAGCCGCCCTTCAGAAGCGTGCCGCCGATGATCACCGCGGCGATCGCCTCGAGCTCCCAGAGCAGGCCGGTGGAGGCCGAGGCCGAGCCGAGGCGCGGCACGTACATCACCACCGCGAAGCCCACCAGCAGGCCGAGCAGGGCATAGGTGGCCAGCCGCACCTTGAGCACCGCGATCGAGGAGTAGCGCGCGACGCGCTCGTTCGAGCCGATGGCGGCGCAGTGGCGGCCGAAGGCGGTGTGGCGCATGACGATCTCGCCGATGATCGCCACCACGGCGAAAGCGATGATCGGCCAGCTGATGCCGGCGATGCCGCCGTAATAGACCGGGCGGTAGAGCTCGCGCATCTCGAAGCCGAGGCTCAGCGTGCCGCCATCGGCCAGCCACGTGATCAGCGAGCGGTAGATGCCCATGGTGCCCAGCGTCACGATGAAGGCCTCGATGCCGACCCGCGTGATCAGCACGCCATTGATGATCCCGGCGATCAGCCCGGCGGCCAGCGCCAGCGCGACCCCCAGAAGGATCACCGGCAGGGTGACGCCCATGCTCTCGGTCAGCGTGTTCATGGTCAGGATCATCAGGCCCGCCACGAAGGCGGCCATCGAGCCAACCGACAGGTCGAGCCCGCCGGCGGTGATCACGAATGTCATGCCCACCGCGATGATGCCGATGAAGGCCGAGCGCGCCAGTACGTTGGTGATGTTGGCGTAGCTCAGGAAGTTGGAGTTCAGCGCCATGCCGATCAGGATCAGCGCGATGAGCGCAACGACGGGGCCGATCACCTGAAGGTTGATCTTGCGGCCCGCGCCTTGCGAATTGGTTTTCGATGCCGTCGCCATGGTCATGCCACCGCCTCTTTACTGGTCTCCCCGAGGCCCATCGCCAGACGGACGATGGACCCCTCGTTCACGTCGTCTCCCTCAAGCGCGCCGACCACGCGCCCGTCATGCATGACCAGCGCCCGCGAGACGATTCCGATCAGCTCGGGCATCTCGGAGGAGATCACGATGATGGCGTGGCCCTCGGCGGCGAGCCGCGAGATCAGGCCGTAGATCTGCTGCTTGGTGCCGATGTCGATGCCGCGCGTCGGCTCGTCGATCAGGATCACCTGCGGTTCGCTGAGCAGGGTCTTGGCGAGCAGCAGCTTCTGCTGGTTGCCGCCCGAGAGGTTGCCAACCGGCATGCCGCGCTCGGGGATGCGGATGGCGAACTCCTCGATGGCGCGGTCGAGCGCGGCCTCCTCGGCCTTGCGGTCGATCAGCACCTTGCCGAAGCGGTCGAGCAGCGCCAGCGTCAGGTTCTCACGCGCGCCCTTGTCGAGCAGCAGCCCGGCGTTCTTGCGGTCTTCGGTGAGATAGACCAGCCCGCGTTCCATCGCGGTGCGCACCTCGCCTGCAGGCAGCTCCTCGCCCATCAGCCGCACCTGTCCCGTGCGCGGGCGCAGCCCGGCGATGGCCTCGGCCAGCTCGGTGCGGCCCGAGCCCACCAGCCCGCCGATCCCCAGCACCTCGCCCCGGCGCAGGGTCAGGCTGGCATCCTCGATGAGGCCCGGCACCGAGAGCCCCTCGACCTCGAGCATGACCTCGTCCTGCGGCACCGCCTTGGCCGGGTAGAGATCCGACAGCTCGCGGCCCACCATGGCGGCGGCCATTTCGTCTTCTGATATATCGGCGACCATCTCCGAGCGCACCATGGCGCCGTCGCGCAGCACCGTGACCCGGTCGCAGACGCGCTTGACCTCCGAAAGCTTGTGCGAGGTGTAGAGGATCGCCACGCCCTCATCGCGCAGGCGCTCGATCTGGCGGAACAGGATCTCGCAGTCGCGCTCGGTCAGCACGGCGGTGGGCTCGTCCATGATCAGGACCCGAAGGTCGCGGGACAGCGCCTTGGCGATCTCGACCATCTGCTTCGAGGGCACCGAGATCTGCGACACTTGCGCCGACGGGTCGACATTGCATTCGAGCCGCTCGAGCAGCTCGCTGGTGCGGGCGCGCATCGCCTTGTGATCGAGGCGCCAGCCGCGTTTCAGCTCGCGCCCAAGAAAGACGTTCTGGTCGACACCGAGATGCTCCGCGAGGTTGAACTCCTGGTGGATCATCACGATCCCCAGCGCCTCGGCATCGTCGGAGCTCTGGAAGCTGATCGGCTTGCCCTGCCACAGCGTCTCGCCGGCGGTGGCGTCGTAGTAGCCGGCGATGATCTTCATCGTGGTCGACTTGCCGGCGCCGTTCTCGCCGATCAGGGCATGGATCTCGCCGGGACGAAGCTCAAAATCCACCCCGTGAAGGACCTGAACCGGCCCGAAGGACTTGTCGACGCCGCGCAGGGCGAGGATCGGGTCAGCCATGGCCCACCTCCACCCAGGCGCTGTCGGCCTCGGCCGAGCGGATGCAGGCATCGATGAACTCGAGCCCCTCGACCCCGTCGCGGATGCCCGGGAGAAGGGTCTCGTGCGGCTGCCCGGCCTGCCTCGCGCGGATCGCGCAGGCAGCCTCGGCGTAGATGTTGGCAAAGCCCTCGAGATAGCCCTCGGGATGGCCCGGCGGCACGCGGCTGCCGGCCATGGTCTCGGCGCCGCGACGCAGCTTGCGCGCCGGCTCTCCGAGCTTGGTGAACCACAGGGTCTCGGGCGTCTCGTGAGCCCATTCGATCCCGGCGGTCTCGCCGTAGATGCGCAGCTTGAGCCCGTTCTCGGTGCCCGGCGCGACTTGGCTGCACCAGAGCGATCCCTTGGCGCCAGAGGCGTAGCGCATCATGATCTGGGCGTTGTCATCCACCGCGCGGCCGGGCACGAAGCTGGTCAGATCCGCCGCCAGCCGCTCCGGCGCCATGCCGCTGACGAAGCGGGCGAGCTGGAAGGCGTGGGTGCCGATATCGCCGATCGAGCCGCCGGCGCCGGCCTTCTTGGGATCGCCGCGCCAAGCCGCCTGCTTGCTGTCGCTGGGCCGGGCCAGCCAGTCCTGCGCGTATTCCACCTGCACCAGTCGGATCGGCCCGAGATCGCCGCGCGCGATCATCTCGCGGGCCAGCCGCAGCTGCGGATAGGCCGAGTAGTTGTGGGTCAGAACGAAGAGCGCGCGGGCCTCATCGGCGATCTGCGCCAGCGCGCGGGCGTCCTCGAGCGTCGAGGTCATCGGCTTGTCGCAGATGACGTGGATGCCAGCCTCGAGGAACGCCTTGGCGGCGGGGAAGTGCACGTGGTTGGGCGTGCAGATCGACACCGCCTCGATGCCGTCCGGGCGGGCCGCTTCCTCGCGCGCCATGACAGCGAAATCGTCATAGGTCCGCTCCGGCGCGATGCCGATCTCGGCAGCGCTCTCGGCGTTGCGCTCGGGCGTGGTCGAGAGCGCGCCGGCGATCAGCGCAAAGCGGTTGTCGAGCCGTGCTGCGATGCGGTGCACATTGCCGATCATCGCGCCCTTGCCGCCGCCGACCATGCCGAGCCTGATGGGAGTGTGGGTCATGGTGTCAGCCCTCCAGCCCGAGCATCCGCAGGTTCGCGGCCTGGTCAGTGCCTGACGCCGCGAAATCGTCGAACGCGTGCTCGGTGACGCGAATGATGTGATCCTTGACGAACTGCGCGCCTTCGCGGGCGCCGTCCTCGGGGTGCTTGAGGGCGCATTCCCACTCGACCACCGCCCAGCCGTCGAAATCCATCGCCGCGAGCTTGGCGAAGATCGCCTTGAAATCGACCTGCCCGTCGCCGGGGCTGCGGAAGCGGCCCGCCCGGCCGACCCAGGACTGGAAGCCGCCATAGACGCCCTGCCGCCCCGTGGGGCGGAACTCGGCGTCCTTGACGTGGAACATGCCGATGCGCTCGGCATAGATGTCGAGATGGGCGATGTAGTCGAGCTGCTGCAGGAGATAGTGGCTCGGATCGTAGAGCATCATCGCCGCGGGATGCTGGTCGACCCGGTCGAGGAACATCTCGAAGCTGGCGCCGTCATGCAGGTCTTCGCCGGGGTGGATCTCGTAGCAGATCTTCACGCCCTTCTCGGCAGCATGGTCGAGGATCGGCCGCCAGCGCTTGGCCAGTTCATCGAACGCCGCTTCGACAAGGCCTGCCGGGCGCTGCGGCCACGGGTAGAGATAGGGCCAGGCCAGCGCGCCCGAGAACGCCGCCATCCGGTCAATGCCGAGATTGGCCGAGGCGTCGATGGTCTTGAGCACCTGCTCGACCGCCCATTCCTGCCGCGCCTTCGGGTTGCCGTGCAGCGCGGCGGGGGCAAAGCCGTCGAAGGCCTCGTCATAGGCGGGGTGGACCGCCACGAGCTGGCCCTGGATATGGGCCGAGAGCTCGCTGATCGCGACGCCGTTTGCGGTCGCCGTGCCGGCGAGCTCCTGGCAGTAGTCGCGCGACGTGGCCGCCAGGTCGAGATCCATCAGGCCGGCCTCGCCGGTCGGGACCTGAACGCCGAGGTAGCCGCAGCCCGCGGCCCATTTGGTGATGTTGTCGAAGCTGTCGAACGGCGCATCGCTGCCAACGAATTGCGCAAGAAACAGGCCGGGGCCTTTCAGTGTTCGCATGTGCCCTCCCAGGTCGCCGATAGTAGATGTAATCGGTTACATATAGTGCTGACACACTCTGAAAAGGTTTTCAATACCGTTTGAAAGTCGTATTGTCGCATTTGAATGAGAGGAGACAGCCGTTGAGAGATCCCGAACAGGCCCCGCGCATCCACGACGTTGCCAAGCTTGCCGGGGTGTCGGTGGCGACCGTGAGCCGCGTCTTGTCGAACCCGTCCATCGTTGCCGAGCGTACGCGCCTTGCGGTTGAAAAGGCCGTGGCCGAAACCGGTTACACCGTCAACGTCATGGCGCGGAACCTGCGCCAGCAGCAGGTGGGCGGCGTGCTGGCTCTGGTCCCGAACCTCGCCAATCCGTTCTTTTCCTCGATCCTCGCAGGGATTGCCGACGCGCTGCGCGAGGAGGGACTGAGCCTGCTTGTTCTCGACACGAGGCGCGCCGACACCGGATCTCCGACGGGGGGGATCCGCTCTTACCTGACGCGGTCGCGGGCCGACGGGCTGATCGTGCTCGACGGGAGTCTCGATCCGGCGCTGTTCAGCCAGCCATCCTGCCCGCCGGTGGTGCAGGCCTGCGAGTGGATCGACGGACTGGCGGGGCCGCGCGTGCTGGCCGACAACGCGGCAGGCGCCCGGTTCGCGGTCGAGCATCTTCTGGGGCTCGGTCACCGGCGGATCATGCACGTGACCGGCCCGTCCGAGAACACGCTGTCGCAATCCCGTGCCGCGGGCGTGGCGCAGGCGTTGGGGCCACTGGGGCTGGCGCCCGTGGCACGCATGGAGGGCGCCTTCACGCTGGCCTCGGGTCACGCGGCTGCGGCGGCGCTGATGGCCGAGCCCGAGCGTCCGACGGCGGTGTTCTGCGACAACGACGAGATGGCGATCGGGCTGATGGCGGGTCTGCAGGCGCGCGGGCTGCGGGTGCCCGACGATGTCTCCATTGTGGGCTTCGACAATATCGAGATGGCGGCCTACGCGAATGTACCGCTCACCACGGTCCGGCAGAAGCGGGCGCATCTGGGGCGCCGCGCCGCCGAAATGCTGCTTGCACATCGCGCGGCGCCGAAGCTCGAGGAGGAGCTCATCCTTCCGGTCGAGCTGGTGATCCGACAGAGCACCGCGCCGCTGCCGGGGGCGTGACGCCCTCCGTTCGGAGCCCCGATCCCGTCCGACACTGACACGCCGTCCCGTTGCAGGCGTCGCGACCGCGCTTGTTGCGGCAACCGTCGAGCTGTGCCGGGCTTCGTGTCACGGGCCGTATTGCTGCTCCCGCGTCGCATCCCAGCTGCGCAGGAACTCGGCGCGCTTGATCTCGTCGAGGAACGTGAGCAGGCCCGGTCCCAGCCGGATCGGCAGGAAGCTTCCCGTGGTTCTGGCGAGCAACTGCGCCGCCGGCGAGAGATCCTCCATCGGCGGGGCGAGGGGGATCAGCACGGTGTCGCGGTCGATCAGCTGCTGTCCTTGGGGGGACAGGAGGAAGGTCACGAAGGCCTCGGCCACCTCGGGGTTCCCGGCGGTCTTGGGGACGAAGGCGCTGCGCGACATGACGAGGTTGTAGTCGTCAAGGAAATGAACGCCGATATTGTCATGCGCCACTGACAGGTTCAGCGCGTAGGAGCCGATGACGTTCAGCGCCATGGCCAACTCTCCGCGCCCGGTGGCCTCGACCATGTCGGCGGTGCAGCAATAGCTGCGCATGTTGGCGCGGCCCAGAACCTCGGTCAGGCGCTGCGCCTGCACGCTCTGGATGGTGTCCTGCGTGGCGAAGAGATAGCCGATGCCCGAGCGTCGCAGATCGTAGCCGCCGATCTTGCCGCGCAGCTCGTTCTCGCGATCGCGGATGAAGCTCGACAGGTCGCGATGGCTGGTCGGCAGCTCGTCCCGCGAAAGCAGGTCGCGGTTGAAGAGGATGGCGGCGGGCTCGAAGGTGAAGCCGAAGAGCTCCGAGCGCCATTGCGCCCAGCCGGGCGGCTGCAGCGGCTCGGGGATGCGCAATCGGCGGGCGAGGCCGCGGTTCACCAGATCGACCTGCAGGTCCATGGCGGAGGAAATCGCCAGATCCGGCGCCTCGCCCGGAGCGACGTCGAGCAGGGCGCGGTGCAGGTCGACGGTCTGGAACTCTCGGTAGGCGACGGTCACGCCGGGGGTGCGCG
>Ga0115012_10000032_pt1 | contig 94211 bp, 80 predicted proteins | sample TroAtlMetagenome_FD_88706 | JGI IMG/M metagenome (GOLD analysis project Ga0115012, IMG submission 88706) | Marine eukaryotic phytoplankton communities from Atlantic Ocean - Tropical Atlantic ANT10 Metagenome | ecosystem: Environmental > Aquatic > Marine > Oceanic | place: Tropical Atlantic... | reverse complement strand
GGAACCGGCGAAGACGAAGTCTGCGACGATGGCGTCGACAACGACGGCGACTCTTACGTCGACTGCGATGACTGGGACTGCGACGATGACCCAGCATGCGGTGGAACCGGCGAAGCCGAGGTCTGCGATGACGGCGTCGACAACGACGGCGACTCTTACGTCGACTGCGATGACTGGGACTGCGACGATGACCCAGCATGCGTGGACTAGTCTGAGTCCAGCGATGATTCAGCATGGGCGCTTCCTTCGGGAAGCGCCCTCTGTGTTTTTGGCTCCTCTCTACCCTTGATTCTGCGCTCTTTGAGCGCTACTCAAGCTATGAGACCATTCACGGAGCCACACCATGTCCTTTCAAGACAACACCAACTCTGAAGAAGAGTACTTTCATAAGCTTGCACAAGAGCAGCTCACCAAGCTCCGCGAGGTCGCGGCCATCGAGGATGCCCAGGCTGCTGCAGAGGCCGCAAAAGCCCTGCACTTCCACAAGTGCGGTAAGTGCGGCGCAGACATGAAGACCGAAGTGTTCAAGGGTGTCGAGATCGAACGCTGTCCGTCGTGCGGTGCGGTCCTTCTGGACCCAGGCGAGCTGGAGCAACTGGCCGGAACGGATGAGTCAGGCTTCTTTGCCGGACTCTTCGGCGGAAAGTAGTAGGCCCGCTTGCCCGTCGACACCGACACTGTTCGAGAGATGGCCTCGCTGGCGCGTCTCTCGATTCCGGACGACCGGCTTGAGGGTGTGGCCGCTGACATGCGCACCATCCTCGACTTCATGGGGGAGATCTCCAACTGGGAGGGCTCACCTGCGCCTGCAGCGCCTGCAACACGTCGACGAACCGATACAGAGCACGAGCCAGATGGGCGGGCTCTGATAGAGGCCGCTGCTGACGTGGACGCCGGTGAAGTCGTTGTTCCTCCGATCAAGGGCGCGAGCTGATGGAGGCGGCCATCATCGCTGGAGCCGTTCGGCTCGGCAGTCGTCGCGCACTCGATGTGGTCAAGGAGGCACTGGACCGCGCTGAGCGCGCACAACACCTGGGCGCATTCACAGAGCTCCATCCAGAACATGCCCTGGCGTGTGCCGCCCGAATCGATGCCCAGGTCGCAGCTGGAAATAATCCGGGTCGACTGGCCGGTGTACCCATCGCAATCAAGGACAATATTGCGCATGCGGGCATGCCGATGACGGCCGCATCTCGAATCCTTCGGGGGTACACCGCACCCCGAACCGCCACTGCACTCGCACGCCTCGAGGCTGAGGGGGCCGTGGTCATTGGTCGGACCAATATGGACGAATTCGGGATGGGGTCGAGCGGAGAGAACTCAGCCCTCGGCCCCACCTTGAACCCTGTGGACACCAAGCACGTACCCGGCGGCTCGTCCTCTGGGTCTGCTGCTGCCGTCGCAGCAGGCGTCGTTCCCCTCGCGTTGGGCTCGGACACAGGGGGCAGCGTGAGGCAGCCCGCGAGCTTCTGTGGAGTCGTGGGCCTGAAGCCCACCTATGGACGCATCAGCCGTTCGGGGCTGCTTGCCTTTGCCAGCTCACTCGATCAGATCGGACCGATGGCCCGAAGCGTCAGAGACGTGGCCATCGCAACCCACATCATGGCTGGAGAAGATCCGCTCGACAGCACGACACTGCGTTCTCAGATGGGGACCATGGCGGCTGAGCGCAAGCCCGATCTCAGTGGCGTGACCATCGGCCTGCCGGAGGAATGCTGGAAACCATCGGACCTCGGCGATGTTCATCGCACGGTTCGGGCCGCCATCGACGGACTCGAGGCCCTTGGTGCACGCGTCCGCCAGGTTCAGATACCGAGTCTGAGCGCCGCCATTCCCACCTACTACCTGCTCACCAGCGCAGAGGCGGCCTCCAACCTGTCTCGATTCGATGGGATTCGGTACGGAGATCGTGCCGTAAGCGACGATCTCATCGACACGTACACACGCACACGGTCAGACGGTCTTGGTTCCGAGGTCCAGCGCCGTATTTTGCTTGGAACGTTCGCACTGGCGGAGGGGTGGGCTGATGACCTCTATCGACGGGCAAACGCCGTTCGGGCACGCATGCGCGCTGAAATCGATCACGCACTGACCGACACCGATGCCCTGATGATGCCCACGGCGCCCACCACAGCATTTAGACTGGGGGAGAAACATACGGATCCCATCCAGATGTACCTGTCTGACATCTTCACAACCCCTCCCTCCCTGACGGGACACCCCGCCCTGAGCGTGCCCGCCGGTACCGTCAACGGCCTTCCCGTGGGTGCTCAAATTGTGACCCGTCATCATGATGAGCCCACCGCAATGAGGTTGGGCATGGCCATCCACGGTCGATAGCCGATGAGCCGTCCGGACAGGAATCACTCGCGCCTTGCTGCCGTTGCAGGAGAGCTCCCGTGGCTTGTGGTCGCAGCCATCGCAGCGGCAGCACTGCTTGCAGCCATCCCGTTCCTCAACCATCCCTGGGGCAGCAACTGGCCAATGTACTTTGAGGCTGCGCGCTATTTCTGGGACCCGAGCGCAGCCTACTTCGGATGGCGTCCACCGATGTATCCGCTGCTCTTGGCCACGATGGGTCAGGAGGTGGGCTACGTCCAGGCCGCACACTGGATCGCGCAGGCCAGCATGGTGGTCGTGGTCTTTGCCAGCGGCTGGCTCGCCCGCATGTGCGTGGGCCGCGGCGGAGCCATGCTGGCGACGCTCAGCTTGCCGCTGCTTCAGTGTGCCGTCGAGGGCGCGATGTGGACCAACATGTATCCACCCGCGGCGGCGCTGCTCACACTCTCCGCTGCCCTGAGCGTCACCCTGTATCGCAAACCAGGGATCGTGCTGGCGCTCATCGCAGGCTTGATGGCGGGCATGGCATGGCGGCTCAACCACCTCGGACTGGTCGCCGTTCCGCTCGGCCTCGGGATGGCCGTTCTCGGCGCGCGCTCCCTGACACGACTGGCACTCCTCCCGGTGCTCTTTGGAGTCGGCATCTCTGGCTCCGTCGCCCTCGATACCTGGATCATCGACCACTGGAATGTGCCGCAAGAGGGCCTCACCGATCAGGTCATCCAGCGTCGTCGAGAAGAGCTCGACCGCATCGCGAGCGGACAGGTCGAGCGTGCCCAGTTCAGTGCCTGCACCCAGCTCGAGGCCCAACCGCTCAACCTGCCAGAGCTCACGAACGCCTGCGCTCTACAGTTCATCGAAGCCAACCACGGCACCCTTAGGGCCGAGGACTGCGCGCCCTCACTGGGTGTGCTCGCTTGGCTGGTGCCGCTGTGCTTGCTCCCCTCAGCACGCCGCCGAAGCTGGAGAGACTGTGCGGCATCGGTGCTGATCTTCGGCGGACCGCTGGGTGCGTTCTTGGTCGCCGCCGCGTGGACCTCGTACGCCGAGAAGTATGTGATCAGCTTCCTCGGGATGATGGTCCTCATGGCGCCCATGGCCTTCGATCGTCTAGGCGGATGGCTCGGTCGCCTTGTCGACCATGTGGACCTGGGTCGCATGCTGGGACTCGTCGCGGCGACGGTCTGGGTGGTCAACATCTGGCCCGGGGCGAGCGCTCTCAGGGCCGACGCGCCCAACATTCAGCGAGACTGGGAGAGCGTTGCCGGTGAGGTCGCAGCATGGGCGAGCACGAGCATGGTCGATACCGACCTCCTGATCGACTGTGTTCCGCTGAACATCGATCTCGTCATCTTGCCGAAGTCTGCCAACATCATCGAGGGTGTCAGTACCGAGCCGGACTGCGTCGCCTGGGTGGCCAACCCACCTGCAAGCCAAGGGCAGACATTCTTGGTCCAACAGTCCTTCTATGGTCAGCCGCACACGACGCCCGAGTACCTCCAAGCGCAAGGCTGGCAGCTGGTGAGGACCCTGGATGACCGACACCGCCTCTGGCGACGACCTTAAGCGGTGTGTTGCTTCGACGGACGACCAAAGCGCAGCCACCACAGTCCCATGAGGAGCAAGCATGTGAGCCAAGCCAGGCCGCTGATCTTGCCGCCGCGGTTTCGGACCTCGGGGGAGAAGATCTCCATCGCGCGAAGGTGAGGACGCGCTTGTCCGTCTTCGCCGATACGGAAGGTGATTCGATCCTCCAGCAGATCCAGCGGAACAACGGGCCCCGACCACAGCACGCTGGTCTGACCTGCCTTCACGTGGGTGAGCCTAAAGTTGACCTCTCCGCTCACCTGATCAGTGGCAGTCGCACTGTAAATACCGTCCTCGAACTGATCACCCGGTAGTCCCACGTTGTCCTTGAGCTCAGCAGAGAACAGTGGATCAGCCACGATAAAGAATCGACCTGCGTCAAAGCCCTCAGGGACAACCAAGTCGACCCGAAGTCGCCACTGGAAGCTGGACGGAAGCGGACCCACGAGTCGAGATGCACCCGTGGATGTCCGATTCTGAGCCACAGGGGTCTCAGGCACCTTGATCAAGGCGACGCCCTCCGCCACCTCGGACTCCGTGTGTATCGGCATGCCTTGGAGCGCTGCCTTGAGACGCAGGCGATCGGCCGCATCCATCCAGTCGAGGTGAACCGCAAGCGCGGTGAATCCCCAAGACTGCAGCAAGCTCATGACGCCTTGTCGATCACCCTCGTACAGCCGCGCAGCGATGACGCGTGCCTTCTCAACCTTGGGGTTGGCGTCCGGACCCACCGCGACACAGTCCTCCGCGATCGGACGCTTGTGCTGTGTCTGGTATTGACAGAGGATGGCGTTCATCCAAGAGTCGACCTCGCGACTGTTGCTGAGTCCTTCGCCGACAAGATCAAACACCGCGCCATCGGCTATCTGGTAGACGCCGGGTACGTCCGCGCTCCTGACAACCTGGCGCGCAGGCAGACGAACTGTGGCCAATAGCTCGACAGCGATCACCACCGAGAGCAGTCCAGCAGACCGGGTCCCGAGGCGGGACGCAAGTCGCGAAATCCCGAACGCGGCGAGGGCAGAAATGCACAGCATTCCAGCCCACATGATCCGACCTGGGAAGCGCAGATAGCGTACCCAAGGAATGTCCCAGAGGAACTGAATGGGAGAGGCCATGGCGCGCTCGTCGGGCGCGATACCGAGAGACCAGTCTGGCCCCATGGCGATCAAGATCGACAGCACCGCGACACCGAAGAGCGGCAGCAGGGCGCGACCACGAAAGGCGAGGGCCACCACAGCGAGAGCAAGAGCGGCGGCCGACAGCGACAAAGACCAAGAGTGGTCCGTGCGATCAAGCTCGGCGGTGGCCGGACCGAGACTGTTCAGCGACAGTGAGCCCATCCTCAAGGTCTCGGTGGTGGCGTAGGTGGCGCCCGGTGTTCCAGCTGCTGAGAACAGCTGGAGATAGGCGAGCCCGCACACGAGCGCGATGACAGCGGAGAGCGCGATGGGTAAGCGTCCGGGACCCCGAATCAGTGCTGTGACGCCCAGGATCGTGGCCACCAGGCCTGCCGATATGCCGAGGTAGCCGCTGCTGAACAAAGCGAGGCCGAAGAAGACACCCGCCCACAGCCCATCGAGCCAGCTGGCCTCATCGTCCATGCAGCGCCAGAGCGAGCGCGCCATGAGCGGCATCCAAGGATTCACAACCTGATAGACGTGTCCCTCGAGCAGAGCCGCGGCAGCGAGCCCCGAGCCGACGTACAAGAGACCAGCGAGGTGGTGGAAGGGTGCCGATGCGCCGACGGTGCGCGCAAAGGCTGCAGCGCTCCATCCAGTGGCCGCCACCCCGAAGACTGCGAGCCAGCCATGAACCATCGCAGGATCAAGCATGCTGCCGATCCAGGCCATGGGCATCAAGAGCCAAGAGTCAATGGCAGAGTAGGTGGCGCCTGCAGGCCAAGCAGAGAACGGGTCGTGCAGGTCGAGACCCAGTCTGTTCGCAGCGTCGATGACCCAGACGGTCCCCAAAGCGTCGAAGTGTCGCCCCACAATGTCTGGTCCTGCGAGGACAGCCGGCCAGGTCCAGATCACTGCGAACAACAACCAGAGGATTAGTCCCATCCAGCCAGTGAGCGGCGGGGCTTTAGCAGTCACATCGTCGCCCTCGAGCGCACGCCGTCCGAGCAGCAGTACACCCAAGACCGAGAGCACCAGCCAGGCCGACCAACCCATAGAGGCGCGCTCTTGATTCACGCGCATCTCGGAGAGCTGAATGGGCTCGCTGAGTCGCCAGGCGGCATCCGCACCACGCCCGGAGAGCGACCAAGCGAGTGAAGCGTCTCCCTTTGGCAGGATCTCCAGACCTTGGCTCACACGGTAAGCCGGTACCCGATCCTTGAGCCAGAGATCGATTCCGATAGTACGCACCTGTGGGCCGGTCATGGTGGCTGTCCATACACCGGAGTCACTGAGACTCAGCGGGACAACCCGCTCCTCACCGAGCCACTGCACATGCGCGGTGATTGCGCCCGACTCGGCGCTCCGAAGCGCACCATCCGCCACAGACACAGATAGGTTGATGCTGACCTCCGCTGCAGCCACAGTCGAGCCCAAGACAAAGAGCAACAACACCCTGATAAGCTGGGCCCAATGTCCCGTCGCTCGCCATCCCTTCCCGTAAAGTTTCTTCTCGGTGTCACCTTTGCAGCGGCCCTGATCGGGCTGGCGGAAGTGGGTGCGCGGCTCTCTGGCACACAGCCGGCCTACCAACCCGACGCCATGGGGCGATGGCAGACCCAGCCAAACCTCTCTGCTCACAGGATGACGGGCCTGCGGGAACCCCACGACTTCAAGGTCACCACAAACACCCATGGACTGCGGACTGGGCATCCGATCGATGCCGCTGACGATGAGCGTCGAGTGGCGGTGATGGGAGACTCCACCGTCTTCGGCTGGGGGGTCGAGGACACCGAGAGCATTGCTGCGGCTGCCGAGGCCTCCCTCTCCGAGCTCGGCAGGACCGACTTGACGGTGATCAATGCAGGGCAGCCCGGCTACTCGACGGCGATGGCTGGTTGGCTGTTCGAGGGCGCTGTAGCCCAGTATCGCCCCGACCTGACCATCGTCTTTGTGTCCATGCACGACTTCAACCGCACCCTGATCTCCGACGTCGAGCGTCACCTGGGTCCACAGGGACTCTCGGCGCAGTTGCGGGCGCTGCTTGTTCGACACGTTCGGCTGTATGCGCTGCTGAGGAAGCAGATCTACCCCCTGGCGCACGAGGCACAATTGCTCCCCGACCGCGCATCGAAAGAGGCGCGAGTTCCCAGAGTGTCTGACCCCGAGCGGTTCCGCGTGCTCGCGCGAATGCAAGCCATCGCAGATGACTGGGGCGGTAAGGTCACTGTCGGATTCTTGCCCTTCCATCGAGACCTGATGGGCGGCGCCGTGAGTGACCGGCCCGGACTCACACAAGCCCAGAGCTGGTCCGAGTCCAACACTGTCCCGGTCGTCGATCTGCGCACCTGCTGTGGGCCCGGGGCCGACGCCCGAACGTTCCCGTTTGATCGGGGACACCTCAACGCCCTCGGCAACCAAGAAGTCGGACAGTCGCTCGCACAGTTTCTTGTCGAACATCTACCGACCCAGGTCCCATAGGACCTCGGCAGCATCCGATGAGGCCTCAGCCTCCTGCCGAGTGTCTGCCCCGTCTCTGATCGATGCGCGGACCTGCTTGGCGTGGCCCGGCATATTGAGCGACACAGCGCCTGAGGCACCCACTCGAGCGCTTCCGACCGTGCGCCCATCGACATCGACTACCTTGATGAAGAAGGGGGGCTCACCGCCAGTAATCTCCATCCGAAGGGTCCAGCCCGGTACCGGGGCTGTTGCGGAGTGACCGGGCACACCGGACGGTGCCTCTCCTGGCGATGGCACTGGTCCACCAGCCTGTTCTGGGTTCCCCATCGCTGTGCGAATGCGGGCCTGCGCATCGAGCGCTGCACGTTCTTCTGATGTCATGTCGAAGAGCTTGAGTTGCGGTGATCCAGCACCTGCATCATCGGTCCACTCAGGGTTCGGGATGTCCGTGACGGTGGGGCCCGCGTAGGGGGTGTTCTCGGGAACCAGCCCACGTGCGGGCCAACCAGCGTCCGCAAGCATGCGCTCCATCGCATCGGCCAAGACCTGATGACCAAGGGCCGTGGGGTGCATCTTGTCCCAGAGCAGATCTGTGGCCGATGCGCCAGCCTCCATGGCGAGCATGTAGGCCTCCGTCACATCCAAGACCGGGACCTTGAAGTGCTCACCGAGGAGATCAATGCTCTCAAAGTACGGGGTCCAGGCCGGCGCGGGTCCGACATGATCGCCAGCCAGCAAGAATGAGTTGGTGGGCTTGATGAGTACAACACCTGTTCCACGCCTCGATGCCTCGAGCAGGAGCTCTTCATGAATGGCAAACCACCGCTCAAGAGGGACTCGACGAACTTTATCTGTTGGCCATCCATCGGCCGCATTCCAGACGACGACCTTGGACGACCCTGAACCAAACTGTCCATACCACCAGCCTGCAAAGAGCTTGACCAAGGCAGAGCGGGTGAGGGGATTGGCAGAGGCGAATCGATTCGAGCGAATCAGATCTTCGTCATGGAAGGTGTCCCAGGTGTTGTCGGACCACACATTGGCGAGCACCAACAGATCAGGATCGAGATCCCAGCCCTCTTCCTCGAGGAACAGCTTGTGCTGCACGATCGTGTAGCCGCCGATGCCCAAGTTCATCACGTCCACGTCCTGACCCTTGGCGGTGAGCTGGGTCTGGAGCCTTTGGCTGAACACCTCGTCGTCGTTCACGCCGAAGCCAAAATAGGACGAATCTCCTGTGGTGACGATGCGCTGACGCCCGCTTGGCTTGGGCTGTTCTGGCATCGGACCGCGGAAGCCAAGCACGTTCACGCTGGCTGTGCTCCCCTCGGCGTTCATGATGTCTGCACCCGGAGCCATGCCCCACAGACGGGTCGGGTGGGCGTCCATCAAACCCCGGGCGCCGTTAGGACCCGACCACCCTGGAAGCTGCGGACGCCTCTGGCTCGCCAGAAGCTCCAGCGCTCCGATGATCACAACAGGCAGAGCAATCCAGAACCACGGACGGGTCCACAGCGGTCTCCTTGTCCGGCGGGTTCCCTCGACAGTTGCCTCCTGCGCGCGGGGTCGGCATTGCGTACAATATCACCCGCGCCCCGAGGTCCACGATTCTCCACAACCGACCATGGCTGCTGGCCGCCTTCGCATACGCCGCAGGTGCCACCCTCTTCATGTGGCCCATGCCCGCCCACATCAACTCCGCAATCTGGGGCGATCGCTTCGATGCGTGGACAACGCTGTGGCTGATCGATCACTTGGGGGAACGCTTGACGGACCTCAACTTCGCTGCGGATACGACCGAGATTCTGTACCCGATCGGCTACAACCTCTGGTCCTTCGGACACATGGCGCTTCAGGGCATCGGCGGCGCGCTTGTCGCGCTCGGTCTACCACTGGTGGCGAGCTACAACTTGCTCTTGCTGCTCGGCATCTGGACCAGCGCCCTCGGAGCGCACGCCCTCGGAAAGACCCTGACCGGAAGTCATCTCGCGGGCGGCCTGGCGGGCGTGGTCTTTGCCTCCACGCCCTATCTGTATGCTGAGGCAGGGACAGGATGCATCGAGTTGGTCGCAGCCGGGCTCCTCCCGATTCATGCCATGACGCTGATCCAGCTGCTTCGAGAGCCGACGAGGAGTCGCGTGGGCTGGTCGACCGCCAGCCTGGCGATCATCGGTCCCTTCAACTGGTACTACACCCTGTTCGCAGGGCTGGCCTCCATTGGAATTCTACTCGTTCACACAGCAGGACTGTGGCGACGTGGCCTCTTCGCACCTGAACAGCACACCCGTCGGCAGGGCTTAAAGCTCGCCGTCATCTCTTTGGTGCTCGCAGCCATCATCGATGCACCCATGATTGCCTTGGCTCGGCAGGAAACCCCCACTCGACCCAACATCTCCGCCGAGCTCTTCTCGTCGGAGGAGGGGTTCAAAGCTGTCCGCAGTATCACAAATAGCGCAGCACCCATCGAGACCCTGGACAAAGCTCAGCTGCAGCAGGTCGACGCCCTGCAGGTACACTTCAACTCCACCTCTGTGCGCTCACTCTTGGAGGGCCGCTTCGAGGCCAATCCGTTGTACTCGACGCCTGGCCGCCTTGCGTTTGCCGCGGGCATCTTCGGACTGTTTGTCGCTGGCCGACGGACCTGGGGATGGGCGAGCATCGCAGCAGGAACGACTGTGCTCACCCTGGGTCCTTACCTCAACGTCTCAGGGGCATTGATGCTCCCCGAGGCCGCGCACAACTGGCCGCTGCCCTATTACTGGGCCCACGAGTACTTGCCCTTCTTCTCCAAAGCCTACCGACCCTACCGAATCGGCGTCGTGACCGCGATGTGCTTGGCCGCCATGGCGAGCATCGGTGCAGCAGCCTGGATCAGGTCAGCCAGGCTTCCGAGCTTCAAGTGGCCCCTCATCGCGTTTGGGGTCTTGGCCTTCTCGCAACCACACTGGGCGAGCCCTGCACCCGCTCAGCGTCCGCTGGCCAACACCACCGTCGACTCGGCCTACCATCAGCTCGCTGAATTGGGCGAGGGTGCAGTGATCGAACTCCCGCTCCTGTACCAGCCAGTATCCAAGTCCAATGCACTGACCCAGTTCCATCAGACGGTGCATGGCAAGCCCATCCTGAACAGCAACCAGCTCATTCGTTGGCCTGACCTGCTGCGTTTCCGTGACCACGTGGGCGAGAACCCGGCGCTCAGCTTGTTCGTCGATCTCGCGCGTCGTGACCTCCCGCTGAGCGTAGACGAAGATGCCATCGCATCCCTGCGGGCCCAGGGGTACCGGTGGCTCACCGCACGTAGACAAGTGGAGGCAGACGCTGTCGAGCTTGCTGCCGAGCAGGTCGGAGCTGATCTCTTAGGGGCGCCCGCCTGGATGCTGCTCCACGGCTTATTTGGCGAGCCAGTCATCGACTCCGGGACAACGGTAGTCTGGGACATGTCCATGACGACGGGCAGTCATCGTGTGGATGACTCAGACATCGTGGACCTGGACCTTCTCTTCGATCCAGTCAAAACCGGATTCCCTCTGGTCCTGCGACCAGGACAGAGGCTGCAGTTGTACGACGGACAAGCGAGCGCGTTCAATGCCTGGCTCCTGTCGATGAACCCAGATGCTGCCGTGTCTCTTCTGATCGAGGACGAGGGCATTGCCCGTGAGATCCCGCTCGAGCTGGCCGAGGGCAGCTGGCGCTACAACAGCAGCGTCCTTGACACACAGGGCTCGGTTCGGCTCAGCCTCGTCGGTCGCAGCGAGCACGCCAGCCAGCTCCACATCACCCTCCCGAGCGTGAACCCATGACCATCCGCGACAGACTGATGCTGGCCGGCCTAATGATCGTCGCGTGGTTTGGGCTGCTCGCTCCCGTGCTCTCCGAGACCATCCACCAGCGAACACTGGAGGGTCCGCCACCCATGTCGCTGCAGAACATCCGGACTCAGCTGGCCGAGGACACAGGCCCGATGGACCCCGTGCTGGAGGAACAGATGGCCGCGCTCGCAGCGATGGAGCTGGCAGAGGAGGAGCGGGTCATGGCCATGCTCGCCGTCCTCGATGATGCCACCCGACGACAAGCTGCCGCCCAGGTGGGGCAGCTTCCACCTCTGGTGCACGCGGTCGATCCCCGCTTCTTCGAGCCGGTCACGCCCAGCATCATTCGGCAGACTGTCGAGCAGTACGGCTACGCGGTCAAGACGCTGCCATACGCATCCTCGATGGTCCGCGCACACGACCTCGATCATCGAGACGTGCTGATGCAGGTCTTGAGTGCTGTCCATCACCGGATGCTCAGTGAGGATCAAGCGGCGAGGGTACTCCAGGGTGCCATCGAGCTGCTGGGGCACCAAGAGAAGCGCCGCATCATCGAGGCAGAGATAACGGCGTTCGTTGAGGGCGAATCAACGGACTGACCAGCCCGCCTGACCATCGTGATCCCACTGCACCCACGGATGCTTGGGAAGGTCCGCATCTTCTGGAACAATCCATACCACCCAGCACCGATCACGGAGGCGCTCCAGTAGATCCGCACCCGGACACGGAGAACCCCCTGATGTGTCGATCACCGCGTTCGCACCGGCGAGGACCAGCACAGGAGGCACGCCACCGTCGGAACAGAGACGATGTACGGCGGCCCGAATCGCCTCAAGATCGGGATCCGTCAGAACCTGGATCGGGTGGGACGGGTTGAGGCCATCGAGACTGACCTCACCGCAGAGCAAGACACGCCGTGTGGCGGTCAGTGTGTCCGTGACGGTGCGCGCGACTTCTTCCGGCTCTGTCGCGAACACCACGATGGGATCACCTTCAGGCTCAGGACCTCCTGCATCTATCGCTGGGGATGTGAGGGGCCTCACGGCATCCAATTCATCGCCTCGGCGTCGACCACTGAATCGCTGTCCCACAAAAAAACCGAACGCAAAGACGAACACGGTCCAGAGTATGGGCACACCCGACGACGGCGGCGCCACATTCGGCTCTGCAGGCGCCTTGGCGCGCGCATCAGGCGGAGGCTCTGGCGGAGGAGGCTCCGGCGGGGGCGCAACGTCAACCTCCCCGTCCATGGACGGGATCTCCTCTGGGGGCACCTCCATGGCCTCAACGTCCGGTACCCAGGGGGCAATGCGCAGACTGAAGGGAGTGCTTGTCGTGAGCGCGGGCTGGCCCAGGGTGACCGATGCAAACCGAACACCGGGACCGCTCTCGTACGTCAAGCTACCCAGCTCCACATCCTCACCTGATGAATCACGCATCGACAGCTTGGCCACCCAGCTGTCCGCCTTGAGCACAGTGCTGGGGATGACCTCCGCGCAGTAAAAATCACCGTCATTCGGTGTGGGGTCAGGAAAGGAACCATCATCAGCACATCCAATCTGGGTGCTCAAGGAGCCCATCACCAGTCGGAGCATCGGTGCTTGGTCAGCATCTGCGTTCTTGACCCGTATCAGGAGCAAGCCTGCCGCATCTCCCGTCGCTTGGGGCACCAACGCCTCCCACTGCGCCGTGACTGCACCGTCTTCGTGCACGAGCGTGAGGTCGGCACCCGCCTCGCTGAGGGCACCGACCGGCAGCAGCGACTCATCCACGACCAAGCCGATGTTCACTGGTCGATCGACATCGACGACGCCGCATGCCCATCCCTTGGGGGTGGATACGCAGCCGCTTGTGGTGCCCGCGGCGTCATCAAACACCACGTGCACAGCCTTGGCGCTACTGAGTCCTGTGACCCCGGTCTCGAGCGGGGCGGCCAGGGCTGCACTGATCATTAAGGGGAACACGCGCTTTACTCTCCTGGGTCGAGCATAGCAGCCGCGGTGCCTGAAAGCTGGGCATCGCGCGGACCCATGATAGGTTGCGGTATCGGTCCTAAGGAGGACGCATGCCCAGACGGCTTTTTCTTCTGCTGAGCCCGCTGTTTTTCTTCGCCCAGACGGCTGAGGGCGCCACAGGCATTGTGGTTCGCCTGATCACAGGTGGAGAGACGGTGGAGAGCCCGGTTGTGGCCACACTGACCAATGCCGATGGCACAGCCCACACCGCCACACTGGTCGACAACGGTGAACCGCCCGATGTCAATCCAGGCGACCACCACTACTCCGGCTCGACCATGCTGGAAGGTGAGAGTTTCACTGTCTCGCTGTCTCTGGGCGATGCAACAGAGGAAGTGGGCGAGGTCTCGTGGCCCACCGATGTCACCGCACGTGACCTCGTCATCACCCGCTACGAAGGGATCGTGACCCTGGAGACTGGGGCAGGCAGCAACGACATGCCGGCTGGTCAGCCGACAGCCAATGGCGAAGCAGCGCCCGCATCAGGTGCTGAGGGTATGGCACCGCCCACCGAAGGCGGCACCATGGCCCGAGCCCCTGCAGTGAGCTTCCCAGATGATTCCGCCGCCTCGAGCCCTGGAGAGGATTCCACCCTGTACGTCATCGGTGGCGTCCTGCTGCTCATCCTCGCCGCCGTGGCCTTCCTGTGGTTCCGCCCCCAAGATGAGACTGAGCCAAGCTCGGCACGATTCACGGGCAGCGATCAGGCCCACAGAATGCCGGAACCCGGACTGCTCGGTGACGGCACACCATCGATGACCGATGGCGCATGCGTGTGGCACGTCGATGCGGCTGATACCGATGACTTCGTCGGTCTGCTCCTCGGCAGCATGGCTGCACACCACCGCGTACTCGTGGTCAGCCCGGGAACGGCAGCCCTGCCCCTCGTCGCAGGAGGGCCAGTGTTCAAGATGAAGAACCCCCGGCCAAGTCACGTCTCGCAGACGCTGGACAGCCTTGCTCGTGCCCCTGGCTTGCCCTTCTCCATCTTCATCCGCGCCACCGAGATGAATCCTCAGACCATCAGTGAGTACTGCGAGACCCTCCCGCAGGACGCAGGCACCGCCATCTTGGTCAATGCAGAGCACACGGGACCCGAGACCTCAGTCCGTGTCTCTCGGGAATCGGATGGATGGTCCATCGTGTCTGGCACCACCACTGTGCGACTGACCATGAACAACTGGGGCATGTCGACAGCAGTGACGGGCACCGCAGAGACCTAAAACGCGAGAGGCTCACGCTCACCGAGCACCACCTCGACGGCCTCGACGAGGCCAGGCTCGAGGAGGGCGCGGGCCATCAGCGCTTGAACTTGCAGTGCGGTGAGGTGCGTATTGGGACGGACCCTGTAGGCCTCAGCCGCAAACAGTCCGCCGATGTTCATCGCTGCGTCATTGGGGGATCGGCCCGCATAACGCAGGGTGTCAAAGTCACCGATGTCCCAGCTCCCTGCGAGCATCGACTCGTAGTGACCAGGTCGAGCCAACGGTGAAAGCGGCCGACGAAGAAAAAATCGAACCTCTGCAAGACGCGATTGCTGCTCCTTGCTGAGGCTGTTGACCCAAGCCTGTATCTGTCCCAAGACCGAGCCGACGCGGGCAAATCGTGCCTTGTGAGGATCCGTCTCACCCCAGAGCGCCGTCCGTGCCGTCCTCAGGGCAGTCGCATGCTGCGCCATCTCCTCTGCAGAGAGAGACTGCTGACCAGCGAAAGCCTTGATGAGTGCGCGGTATGTCTCTCCATAGGCCTCAAGCTCTCGGGGCCCGAGCGCAGACCGCTCGGCCTCGTCCTCGTCCACAGCAGCGGCCACTGCAGCAGCCAAGGGAATCAATGCACGAAGCTGCTCTTCCTCTAAACCAGAGCCGTGCAGCCACGCGAGCATCCGCGCACGCTGCCCCAGGGCGCGGGCCTCTTCACCGAACTCATCTGCATAAAGCATCTGATAGAGCGGCTCTCCCTCGGGAACAGGTGGCGCAGGTGGAACTGCTGCCACAGACTGGGCCGCATCGTCGCTGATGGGCCGCTTGAAATCATCAGGATGGTACGCGCAGCCCGATAAACCTGCGACAATACACATCGTGCGGAGTGAGATGCTGCAGTTGAGGACCATAAACCCAAGCCAAAGGGACGCCCGATGCTAACACGGCTCCGCGAGGCACCGGTCAACCACATCCTCGCGTGGATGAGCTTTGTTGCCCTCGCCCTGTGGCAGGTGAGCCCTGTTCTCTCAAGTCCCACGACACTGGCCATCGGTCATCCAGGCAACGATGTCTGGAACCACATCTGGGGCTACGGCTTCGTGGCCGACAGCATCATGGCTGGGCAGTGGCCGATTCATACGGACATGCTCAACTGGCCCAGCGGCGGCACGCTGTGGTTCATCGATATGATGGGGGCCATCATCACCCTACCGGTGAATGTCCTCAGTGGCCCAGTGGCCGCCTACAACGCCAGCTACCTCATCCAGTGGACCCTGTGCGGTGTCGGCATGTACGCACTGGCCTGGAGCGTCACAGGCTCCGCGCTCGGCGCATGGCTGGCAGGACTGGCTTACCAGAGCATGCCTCACCTGATGGGACAGGCCTACAACGGCATCTCTGAGACCCTGATGGCGGGCTTCCTCCCTCTGGCGCTCTTGGCCCTCAGGAGGCTCTTTCAAGCGCCCTCCCATGGCCGGGCGGTGGCTGCGGGATTCACCCTCGGTATCACCGCACTCGCCAACTGGTACTACGGCCTGTTCGCAGGCATTGCGCTGCTCGGACTGCTGGCACGGGGGCTGCGGCGCAACACGCTCAACGCCATCAAGATGCATCATCGGACAGCGCAAACCTTCCTCATCACAGGGGCCGTCGTTGTGGCCCCCGCGTTCGCAGTCTTCACGGCCTCCATGTCGGCCGATGATGCCGTCGTCACCCGAGATCCTCAGTTCGTCTGGGCAACCCTGGTGCTGCACAACATGACCGATGTGGTGAGCTTCTTCCGGCCTGGAAAGCACTACTCGCCCGATCTCAAGGCTCTGTTTGGTGAAGACCTGCTGGTCATCGTCTATCTGGGTCACTTCTTGCTCTGGCCAGCGCTCCTGGCCTTGGCATCTCGATTCCGTACACGCGTGCGCAGTTGGGCGACCCTCGGTGCTGTCTACGGTCTGCTCTGTCTGGGCCCCTTCCTGTTCATCGGCGGAGACTACGTGCAGGCCTTTGGGGGCTGGATTCCGCTGCCCTTCCTGGGCTTGTTTGAGTGGTTTCCCATGTTCTCTCGCATCAGCCATGCCTATCGGTTTGCGGTGGGAATCACCCTGGCACTGTGCGTGATGCTGGCCTGGACAGTGCGCACCATGCAGTCCGGACGGATGGCCGGCTTCGTCCCTGCCGCCATCCTGGGCGCACTGATCATCGGCGAGCGCTTCTACGCATCCCCCGCCCCGTTTCCGCTGCCCACATCAGATGCCCATGTGCCAGCAGTCGTCTCATCACTGCAGGGCGGAGCTGTTCTCGACCTACCCGTGGGTCGTCCCGTCCTTGCGCGGAGTAACTACTCACTCGCGCAGCTCCACCACGGTCAATCGATCCCATACGGGCTCAATGACCCCTGGCCCGAGAGCCTCAGAGACAACCGTTTCCTGCGCTTCCTGGTCGAGATGGAGTATTCGACCGCAGCCACGCTCCCTGCACAGCTACCATGGCTCGACATCCACCTGGGTCGGCAGGCGGCGCTTGCCGATGGGCTCAAGTGGATCGTGATGCACGAGACCGACTACCCCGAGCGTCAGTTCGCCCGGACAGCGCGCTTTCTCGACATCACAGCGACCCCTGTGTACCAAGGCGAAGGGCTGCGAATCTACAGGCTCGACCCCATCACCCAGGGCTGAAGCGTCTCAGCCAACCGCTCCCCGAGGCGCACATTACCAGCCCGAGAGAGGTGGTTACGGTCGGCCAAACTCTCCGCATCGCTGATCCCCTCAAAGACGGCCCGAACGTCCATCAGGTGGACATCATCAGATGCAAAACTCGCCTGCATGCTTGCGTACTCCCACAGCAGCTGCCTCTGTGGCTCCTGGGCGTATTCCGTCATCAGCAACACCCGAACCCCACGAGCCCTCGCCGCGTCAATGATGGTCTGGTGGTTCTCGCGAGCATCGGGCAGCGGTACATCTGCCACGCTGTCACCGGACTCCTTCTGTGCGCCACGAAGCCACAGCGATGCACCCACAGCGATTCTGGACGATGACATCCAGGACACCAGACCCTCCGTGCCCTGCAGTCTCGCGAGGGCATTGGCCTCACGCTGCTTTCGAGTCAAGCGATTCTGCTTGGTCAGGATGTCATTGACACCCACGTAGAGGACCAAGACATCGGCATCCTTGAGGTGTGCATCGAGGGTTCGAGAGATGGTGAAGGTGTTCCGATCGCCGTCTCCAAAGTTTTGGGTTTGGAGGGCGTACCCTTCGGGGAGTCGCTCGCAGAGGGTCTTGTGGGCGATTGCCGTGAAGAACGCTTCGGGCTCTCCGCTGAACTGGTAGGCGCCGCCCACCGATGATCCGCCGCCGACCACCACTCGCGTGAGCTCACCCTGCTCATCGCCGCATCGCCCTGACCAGCCAGGCGAGGGGTTCTCCCAGCCCCGCTCATTGGCACGCTCACCCGTGAGGCGCTCCATGCGCCAGGCCGCATCCAGCACTGTCCCCCGAGCCCACAACTCCGCACCAGCAGGAACAAGACACAGCCCCACAACCATCAGAACCAGTCCTGCGCGCGGACCGTGTCGAATCCAGAGCCCGGCTGTCGAGGCGACGGACAGCAACCGAAAGAGACCCAGCAGAAATCCTGACGCGGGCGCAACCGCCCAGGCCAGCCAGGTGCTTGCGTCCAAACACCACCATGGACCCACATCGCGTCGTGCCCCGAGGAGCAGCCCGGACAGGCCCAAGACCGCGAGCAAAGACCACGCCCAAGGCTCTTCAGGTGGCTGGTAGATGAGCGCCGCACCCGCCGTCATCACCCATACGCTCAACCCTACAGACTTCTTGATCTCGAGACGACTGAAGGCCGAGAGCGGGATCAGCAACGCCAACACAATCAGCGGGGTCACCGATACCGCGAGCACAACACTGGCCAAAGCCGATGGTGCCACTGTATCCAGGTAGAGCCGCTCAACAGCGTAGAGCCACTCCTCGCGCTGCCTGCTCAGGGCCCACCCCGGAGGGACCAACATCACCCCGATCACCATCAATCGATTTAGGCTGAACGGCTGCAGCAGCCAGGCCACACTGAGCCCAAGCATTGACCCCAGTAGCGTGAGCACAGTCAATACACGGGACGACACCCGCGCGGCGCGAAAGTCGTCCTCGAACAGGGTCTGTCCTTCAGCGTCCGCAATCAGCAGGCGCCGAATCTTGGCCCACTCCTCCACGGAAGAGAGTTCAACCGACCCCGGGGAGGCCGCACCAGCAAGAACCCGCTGATCGCCACCACTCACCCACAGCTGTCCGTCCGTAATTTCCAACTCAAAGCGTGTTGTACCGGACATGGGTGTCCACTGTTGCCCATCTACGCCGGCCCCAATTCCGCCAGGCTGGAGCTGTACAAACTTACCGGGTGGTGGACCGAGCTGGATCCACAGGGGTCCACTGTCCTGACTCAGTTCCAGGCGGATCCGGGCGGCATCGCCCACAAACTGTGGAATCGCCATGTCAGGTCGAATGAAGACGTGGGTGGCGAGGTTGAGCGCACCGCCGGCAATATGGCTGACGCGTCCAACACCCGTCCGCCCGATGCCTTCCGATAGACCGGCTGAGATGATGCGCCAGCGCTGAGGATCGGGAGGCGACGGTAAGCTGTATCGATCGGCGACGCTGTGACCAACGAGGCGACCACCAAAGGCACCCAGAAAGATCGCGAACAACAGCAGTAGCGCCCGCTGTGCCCGCGTCACGGTGCTCCCGTGGAGAAATCATAGCCAGAGCGCTGCAGTTCCTCGATGAAGGCAGGCGACAGGGTCTTCTGCTCGCCAACACGTCCATGGGCAGCGCGGAAATTGCGCCAGCGCGTCAGCAATTCACTGGCGATCTTGGACTCATTCCCCGAGAGAGAGCGCTGCTGGCCAGGATCGTTGTCGTGATTGAAGAGGCAGACAGGCATGCCCTCATCCATCATGCCTCGCCCAGGGGTGCGGGTGAGGCCACACCCTCGACGCTGCTTCAGCAAGATCCAGGGATCGGTAATGACAGCACCCGGCAATACGCCGTCCTCCAGCCTCGCCACGCCGCCCTCAGAGAGCACGACGGTGTGCACAGGTGATTCATCCCCCTGCAATGTCGACATGAGGCTGACACCATCGATGCCAGCGGGCGCTGAAGCCCCCACCGCCTCGAGAATGGTGGGCAGGATATCGGTCTGACTGACCACCATATCCATCGACCGGCCAGGGGCCTTGAGTCCAGGCATCGATATGATGAGCGGTACGTTGATCACACCATCAAAGAAGGCATCTCCGTGGAGCAACTCACCGTGGTCATTGAGCGACTCGCCGTGGTCAGCAACAAGGACGACCATGGTGGGTCGACCGCGCTTGGTGATGGCCTGCATGATCGCTGCCACGTCATCATCCATCAACCGAACAGCCTCTGCGTACGTCTCACGCCAGACCGCTGATGCTGGCTCACCTGCCTGATTCACCAGCACCTGCAGCGGGTCTTGGCGGACAATCTCCACAACGCCCTCTTGGGCTGTGCCGCCAGCCATGCCGGGCATCGCCTGGTCTTCACGGCCTGCAGCCTCTGCCTGACCAGCCTCCCAAAGCAGCTGACGCATGCCCGTGGGATCTGCACCATCCTCTGGTGGGTCCACCACAAACGGGAAGTGCGCGGTTCGGGTGTGGAGCATCATGAATACCGGCTGCTCATCTGCTGCCGCCAGCCACTCACTCGCGGGACGGGCGGCCTCACCGCTTGGCTCCTTCGCCCCACCCCTGAAGCGACCATCTGGAGAGTTCCTGGGCGGTGCTGTGATCTCCATGTGCTGGAACCCACGGTCCAACCCATAGTCTGGCCTAAACCCAGAGGGCGCATCGGTGGTGAAGGCAGCGGTCTGATATCCGTAAATGCCCATGACCTCTGCCAGCGTGGGCACATCCATGGTGAGCCCCTTGTCCCAGCCGGTGACCCCTGTGGCGCTGCCGTAGCGTCCAGTCAGAACAGCAGTCAGCGACGCCAGCGTGAAGTTGGATGCCGAGTAGGCTCGCTCGTAGCGAACCCCGCGCTTGGCAAGCGCGTCGATGGCTGGTGAGACGTCCGAGGCATAGCCATATGCGCCCAGGTGGTCCTTACGCAGCGAACACACAGTGATCAACACCACGTCACAGCCCGGACAGATGGCGTCCGTCTCGACATCCTTGATCTCGCTGGGTGCATCCGAACCAAAGATTCCTGCACCAGGCTGGACCATCCCAAGCTGTCCCGGACCCGGTGGCGCACCCACAGGTGCTTTCCCATCCAGCCCCAGACCGTGACTGGGCCCGAGCACCGTACCGTCTGGCGTGGCGCCACCAGCGAGCTTCGGAAGACTGAGCGGCTCTGGGATACCCACCGAGAGGCCCGTTCCCAGACCAAGCCCCTTGGCCACCAACGCCGCACCTGAGCAAGCGAGTACAGCGACCAAGACAAGCCCAAGGCGCTGGTGACGATGCTGACCGCTACTCATCCGCTAAGCCTACTTGAAGTGGGGGTGCTAATCTTGTGACATGGACAAAGAACCGAACCCGCTGGCTGAACTGGGGACGCTCCTGACCAAGGGGGGTCGGTGGTGGATGGTGCCAATCATCATCGCTGCAGTGGTACTCGTTGTGGGGATGCTCTTTATGCACGCCGTTCAGTACGTCGCACCGTTCGTCTACGTGTCTCCAACCTGAGATCAGTAGACTGACCGATCATCGGTAACAGCCATCACCTCATCAAAGCTGGTCTCTCCGAATGCGATCTTCTTGATGCCATACTCACGCAGCGTGAGCATGCCGTCGTTCAGCGCCTCTCGCTTGATCTCCTGGCTCGAGGACTGCTCGTGGATGAGTGTGCTGATCCGCGTGGTCACCGGCATGACTTCATACAGGCCTGTTCGACCTCGATAGCCGGTGTATCTGCACTTCACACAGCCAACCCCGCGTCGAACCTTCAGCCGCCGTCCGCGCGCACCCTGAATCCTCAGGGCGAGGACTTCTTCGTCTTGGAGGACGTCGTCCACCGCACAGTGCGGACAGATCTTTCGGACCAAGCGCTGTGCGACCACACCAACAAGCACGGAGCTCAGCAGGAACGGGAGGACGCCGAGGTCGAGCATTCTACCGACGGCGCTGGCCGCATCAATCGTATGGATCGTGGAGATCACCAAGTGACCCGTGAGCGCTGCTTGGACAGCATTCTGGGCGGTCTCTTCGTCTCTAATCTCACCAACCATGACCACATCCGGGTCTTGCCGTAGGACATTCCTCAGCGCCGACCCAAAGGTGAGTCCAATCTTGGGCTGCATTGCGATCTGGTTGAGGGTCTCGTGCACCATCTCGATCGGATCCTCGAGGGTCACGATGTTGACGCGTGGAGACTGCAGGTGATCCAGCGATGTGTACAAGGTCGTGGTCTTGCCGCTGCCTGTGGGACCCACCACCAGAATCAAGCCAGAGGTCTGCGAGAGCATGCCCCGGTACGATGCCAGCTCTCGCGGGAAGAAGCCGAGGTTCTCCAACTCTGCGAGCTGCGATCCAGGATCGAAGACACGGGCCACCACCTTCTCACCAAAAACAGTGGGAATGGTCGACACCCGAAGCTCAATCTCTTCATCCTGGAAACTGGTCTTGAAGCGTCCATCCTGGGGGCGCCGCCGCTCAGCGATGTCCATCCGCGCAAGCATCTTGAACCGACTGATCATTGCGGGCAACACCACCTTGGGCAGGCGATGAATGCGGTGCAACACACCATCAATTCGCATCCGGACCCATCCCTCATCCCGCTTGGGCTCGAGGTGAATATCGCTCGCTCGCTGCTCGAAGGCGTAGTTCAGGAGGTACCAGACGGCGCGAACGATGGGCTTGTCGTTCGCATCGAGGTCGCTGCCGCCTTCCTCCAGCTCGTAGAGTTGCTCCAGATTCCCGAGGTCAGGAAAGTCGGATGCAAAGTCTTCCTCAGCGGCGCGCATCGAGCGCCGAAAGCCGTGGAACTCCACGATGATGCCGAGGATTTCTGTCTTCGGTGCCACCACCACCGTGATCTTCTTGTTCTTGACCCGCGCGATGCTCTCGACGAGCTCATTGTCCCAGGGATCGGCCATGGCAATGGTGAGCGCAGCGTCTGTATCGTCGATGGCTACAATCAGGTGCCGCTCAGCGAACGGGCCACCAAAGGCGCTGGTGACAAGTTTGTAGTCCAGCTGGAGCGGGTCAAGGTGGACAAACGGTAGCTCGAGTGCCGATGCCACCAGCTTCGTGACCGTCTCTTCATCCAGTCGCTCGGCTGGATTATCCTCGCGGTTGAAGCGGAATGAGGCGATGAGTTCAATGGCCGTCACGCGATAGGCAACGCGGTGCCGACCAAGCATGCGCCGCATCTGGGCACGCTTATCCAAGAGGATGTGGCGCGCCTGATCTCGGCCACGGTTCAGCACGTCCTGCTTCTGTCCCGGGTGAATCATCCCCTGGTCAACGAGCAGGTCCAGAATCCACATCAGTCGTTCGGTATCAACCATCTCGTTCAGGATACCGAAAGGGAACCACAAGCGCACCTCAGGAGCGATGGGTGATCGCCAAAATAAAGGGGGCCGGATGATGGAGTACATCCGGCCCCCGATGACCCGAAGGCCTGTACCTTAGTCCTCTACAACACTCAGTCCGAGGCCGATGCCAGCGTAGCCTTCATCCCCTGTCGACAGAGCGGCTGCACCTCCCACTCCGCCGGAAGCTACGGGCTCCTGCGCCTCATTGACCAGTCCGTCTCCATCTGCGTCTACAAACGCCAACAGGTACACGACCGTGTTGGCTGGTACAACGAGATCCCAATCCACGCTTTCTAAATCCCCAAGCGCTTCGGAATCCCAAACTTGATAATCATATGCGTCCCCAAACTCCTCGACGTTCATGTCTGGTGTAGGCGGGTAGCGCAGGGCCACCACGTACAGGGACATGTCGCCGCCCTCCTCTGTCTTCAGTGCTGAGAAGGTAGGAACGCTTTCCGGATAGACAATGCCCGTCAGGTGGACGAAGGGCACGACGGACACAGCCGGCCCGCCATCACCCAGGGGCACTTCAATGTGAATGTCCGTCTGGCGATAGTCCTCGATGAGGACAGGGTTGCCGTCCACTCCAGGCTCCGAGACGTGTCCGCCCCACAGGTCGTCAGGGTCAATCAGTCCATTTCCGTTCGAATCGTAAGCCGCAACGATGCGCATATCGCCCGCCCAGGCGCACAGGCCCAGGTTGTACTCTGCGATGCCACCAGAGCCATTGGGTACCGGCGTGAACTCCACCATCTGGTAGGGGCCACCGCCGAAGTTGTCGAGCAGCATCACCTTTCCGTTGCCGCCCTCGTAGGGCACTGTGATGCGGACATCGCCCGCGACGCTCACCAGCTCGCAACCGACATCATCGTACTCGTCGATGTCACCGTCACCGTCTGTATCGCGCGGCGGAACATAGCCACCCACATCCTGCCAGCCCCAGCCGCCCGGACCCCAACGATCCCAATCCACCAGGATGACAAGATTGACCTCTGTATTTTCCTCGTAAGCCACCACTTCGACCGCGTCGGGGTGGATGCCTGACGGCTCCTCCGAGCCCACGATGCCGTCTCCACGAACGTCGAGGGTCGCGAACACGTTCACCGAGTTCACGGCCTCTGGATCGATCTTGAGCCTGTAGTAGTCCCCATTCGTTCGGGGACGAATCACCGTGTGCTGTGCAATGGTGCTCTGAACAGCAGTGGCTTCCCCTGGTACTGCCGCCACAAAGATGGAGCCAAAGGGGAATTCACCGGCCGGTCCGACCGCGTCCTCCCAGCTCATGAACTGTCGACTGCCTTCCTCATCGGTGGTGTACAGATCGACCTGAACGCGTGCACGGATGGTCATCCAGTGCTCATCATCGGGCGTCTCGTCGTCCACTCCACCGTCTGCATCCGCACCCGGTGTCGTCCCGTCTTCGACCGTATCGTCCTGCGTCTTGTCGTCGTCAGCGGCCTTATCAGGAGCACTGCAAGACAACGCCGCCAGAAACAGCCCAGTCCAGAATTTGAGTCGCAAGAACTACTCCAGCGAGAGGTCTTCTCCACCTCGATGCGGGGGGATCCACACCAGGCGCGACGAAGAATCGAAACCAACCACAGGGGATGCAGCGGATGGGCTCGATACCCTATTGTAGCGCAACAGATCGGCTGACGCGAGCGCTGTGTGTCACGTGGAACGAGGCACCGGGGCATGAACCCCCCGATGCCCAGATTCAACGCCTATTCTTGATCAACGATGATGAACTCCACTCGACGGTTGGCGGCACGCCCATCGTCGGTGTCGTTGGTGTCAATGGGTCGCATTTCACCGAAGCCCACACCATCAAGCCGTGAGCTCTCGACCCCGCGCGACGTGAGTGCGCTGGCCACAGAGTCGGCGCGAGACTGGCTGAGCTTGAGGTTCGCGATGTCTGAGCCCACCGAGTCGGTGTGACCTTCGATCCGAATCTTCTTGAGCTGTGGATTCGCCACAACAGTCTCGGCAATCTCATCAATCAGACTGAATGAGCGCTCTTGAATGACGGCCTTACCGAACTCAAAGTAGATCTTTTCCTTGATCTTGATGAAGTTCTTCTCGATGACGACGCGCTTATCTGGGCAGCCGTCCTCATCTTCCTCACCGTCAAAGTCCTCTGCATCATAGGGGCAGCGGTCGACGTCATCGTTGTATCCGTCACCGTCGGTATCGAGCACGGGCTCTGAGTCCGGACAGCCGTCCTCATCTTGGTAGCCGTTGTTTGACTCGGCCTCATTCGGACAGCGGTCAGAGACATCGAGGATGCCGTCCTTGTCATTGTCTGGATCGGGGCAGCCGTCCGAGTCTTGGTAGCCGTCCTCATCCTCTGGCTCGAGCGGGCAGCGGTCCTGTCGGTCGTACAGACCATCAGCGTCGTTGTCCTTCTCGGGGCAACCATCCTCATCCTGGAAACCATCGATGTCTTCAGCATCGCGGATGCACTGGTCCAAGGCGTCGACGATACCGTCCTTGTCGGTGTCTCGACGATTCGGGTCGAAGCTGGGCGCTACGCTCACTCCGCTGAACACCCGCCAGTCTGGCGCACCGAGTCCAGAGAGCACACCCATACCTCCACCGACATTCACGGCCACGTACTCAGCCGCCAGGAGCTTCAGACCACCAAGGACTTCGGCCGGTGCCTGACCCGTTTCCTGCCCAAACATGGTGCCGTGAAACTCAGCAACAATCTCCATGACCGATGCATGTAGACCCATGGCGATGCCGTAGACGAAGGCATTGCCCACCTCGACATCACGAATCTGAGCACCGGGACGGACGTGGTAGCCCGTGTGAATGGCACTACGGAAGGCATACTTGCGATTCCGAATGGGACCATCAGAGAACTCGAATGTGGCGCTCGGCGTCAGGCTCACGCCCTCCTCGCCCAGGAATGATCCGCCGTTACCTGTAGGCAGCCCTACAGGGATCGCGACCGCCATACCGATTGGCATCTTGTCGCGGTCCAGGATGACGCCTTTGGGCATCAGGACGAGGTCACCCATGCCAGAAGACACCAGCGCATTGGGCTGTGAGGTGGCGTTGAGCACAAACTCATCGGGCTTGTAGCCGTCCTGCCAGAGCACAATCGGCGCATCAATGGAGAACGAGAAGTGGTTGGAGAGGCCGAGACCCACTTGGACTCGACCAGTCAGGCGATCATCGACGATGCCTTCGCCATTATCGCCCTGCACGTCCCGAAGGACCGGACTCAGCCGAGCGTCCTCTGTGACAAAAACGATCGGATCGTTCTCATAAGAAATCCAGAACCCGCCTCCGAGCTGAAGGTGACCCAGCGTTGAGGCCGATGGCACAGCAAAGTAGCCATAGTGGTCCGGCGAGGGCCGGAAGAGTTCGAAGTCGTAGGAGTCGTTGGTCTGAGCATTGGCCACACCGAGCCAGGCAGAGAGCAATCCAATCAAAGCGGTCTTCATCGTCCATCCTCCAGGTGTCGCCAACTCTTCGTTCACGCACCGGTTCTGAAGCATCTATACAACCCTACTGACAGACGGCAAGCCTGGTCTACATGCCTTCGGCATCTTCTGCCGTCGAGGGACCCTTCGCGCGGGTGCGCGCAAACTCTTCTTCGAGGTCTGTCCCACCCCTATCCGGGGGAGCCTTGGGCACCTCTTCACCCAGGCTAACGAGGGTGATCGTGACCCCCTGGATCGGGCCACTGCTCACCATTAGACCCTTCGCAGACCCTCGGGGATCGTCCCCACTTGGACCATCACCTGTCTGATCAACAAAAGCATCCAGCTCGAGCGTTTCTACCGCCGCGGGAACCAAGATCTCAAAAGGACCTGGCGCACGCTTAAGCTTACCCAAAAGTTTGCGACCACCCGGCGCAGACTCATCCTCCCGAAAGAGGTCCAGATCGATGGTGCCATCGACAGATGTGACCAGGGTTCCCGAGACCTTCACCCGCGGACCCTCGATTCCATCGAAGGGATCGGTGGCGGTCGGTGTACCGCTCGGTGGCGGGCTCTGGTCACCACCATGTCCGGGTGGCATCTCTTGGTGCGCATGTTTTTGATGCTCCGGTCCACCGCTGGCGCTTCCCCTGGCACCCTTGACCAAGGCCAGGGTCAATCCCGTGAGGGCCTCTGCCCCAACATCAATGTCGATCTCAGCATAGGGATCATCCTCTGTAGGTCCATCGCTCTGCAGATCCTGAAACGCAGCGAGTCGCATGCCACCCGTGCCTACGGGCACCGTAATGCTGAATTCGCCCGGTCCAGACAACATGATCTTGCCTTCGCGGACCAAGCCACCCTCGACGCTGTCATCGAGCGTCGCCACGTCCAGATCGACGGAGCCAGCGACATCTGAGGTGATGCTGCCAGAGACAGAGACTCGCTCGCCCTCATGATCCTCGAAGGGCTGGGGGGGAGGCACCTCGGTGTGTTCGACCGTCTTGTGCTCCATCTCAGAGTGGGCTGGGGCGCCCGTATCGGTGCCCGTTGTGGTCGGTGTGGCCTGTACAGTGAAGCGCTCATCGAGCGGGACCGCCTCACCCGTGACCTTCTCCAGGCAGCCAAGCGCGAGCGCAACCGGAAGCACTGTCTTCAGCATCCGAGATGCTCCCTGTACCAGGCCACGGTCTTATCCAAGCCCTCCTCCAGGCTCGTGGGGGCTGTCCAACCGAGGACCGCCTCTGCCCGGCTGCAGTCCATGACCTTGCGTGGTTGGCCGTCGGGCTTGCTGGGGTCAAACCGAAGCTCTCCCTTGAAGCCTGTGGCAGTAACGATGGCCTGAGCGAGATCCGCAATGCTCACCTCCTGACCCGTTCCGATATTGAGTGGCTCTGGGGTGTCATGCCGGGCGAGTGCGAGCAGACCATCAGCCGCATCCTCGACAAACAAGTGCTCTCGTGTGGCGCGTCCGCTTCCCCACACCTCGAGCACATCAGGCCCAGAGAGACACCGCATGATGAGCGCTGCCACCACATGGGCCCGCCCTGTGTCCACGGTGTCGCCTGGTCCGTAAAGGTTTCCCAGCAGTCCAAAGACAGAACGAAAGCCATGCTGTTCATGGTACGCACGACCGAGATCCATCATGAGTCGCTTGGACTGCGCATAGGGGCCATTGGTGGGCTCGGGGTACCCGTCCCACAGGGTGCTCTCCTTGAAGGGTACAGGCGGTGAGCGGGGGTAAGCACAGGTTGACGATGCCCCGATGAAGAGATCGGCACCACATCGGTGGGCTGCATCGAGCGCGTGAATGTTGATCAGCGAGTTGTCTCGGCCCGACTCCACCGGATGCTCACGCATCCAGCCGATGCCGCCTCCCTGTACGGCGCAGTGCACCACGACAGCCGGACGGACATCCTCGAAGAGCCTCAGTGCTTCTTCACCCTTGGTCAGGTCCGCGTCTGCGCTGCCGACGCCCACAGGGTCTGCCCCCAGAGCTCCGAGCTTTCGCATCACGTGTTGGCCCAGAAACCCACGCGCGCCGGTGACCAGTGTGCGGGTGCCCGTCCACATCAGGCTTAAACGTTTCCGTATGGGTTTCGAATCTCAAGCAGCGCGAGCCCATTGATCAGCTCGGAGAGCCCTGTCTCGATGTCGATGCTCACCTCAAAGCCGGTCGCGCGGACCCTCGAGTAGTCCACCTCGTAGTCGCGGCGGTCCTCGTCCTTCCCAAATTCTGCGAAGTACACCAAGAAATCGACGCGTTTCTTGATGAGCTTCACGATGTCTTCCTTGGTGAAGTTCAGCGACTCGTGGCCGACGTTGAAGACCTGGTGCTCCAGTGTGTCGAAGCACTCGAGCATGTGGACCATCGCGCGGGCGATGTCGACGACATGGATGAACGTTCGCCGGAAGTGCTTCTCATAGACAACGAGGTACTTCTGGTGGATGGCTTGCCAGCAGAAGTCGTTGATCATGAGGTCAAGGCGCGGGCGCGGCGAGAGACCATAGGCGGTCGCAAAGCGCAGGGCGATAGAGGTCCCGCGGGCGAGACAGAGTTCCTCGGCCTCGGTCTTTACACGGCCATAGAGGCTCAGTGGATTGAGCGGTGTATCCTCGGTGCACACACCCTCGACCTCTCCGTAATTGCTTCCCGTGGATGCGTAGACCAGGCGGGCATCCGACGGCATGGACGCGATCACATTCTTCGTGCCCTCGACGTTCACCTCGACGGCGCGGTTCGGCATCTTCTTACAGAGCGGGTAGCCCACGAGCGCGGCCAGATGAACCACGGCATCAACACCGTCCATCTCTGCCTCGACGGCTGCGCGGTCGCAGATATCCACCTTGGCGAAGCTAAAGTTCGGGTTGATGAACAAAGGCAGCAGCGTATTGCCGCCAAACATGAGGTTGTCGAGGACATGGACCCGGTGACCCCGGGCCAACAACTGACGCACCAGCACGCTGCCCACGTACCCTGCACCACCAGTGACCAAAATCTTCATGGCCCGGAGCATACCTGCCTTTGCGACCGCGGTACAGACTCTATGCGAAGGCGGAGCGCAGCCCGCTCACCAATCTGTCCAGGTGATCTGGCCCAAATCCCTGTGACTGACCCACAAAGAAGCCGCGCGTGTGGACCGCATCCGCCACTGGAGTGTCTCCCTCAACACGCGCTCCCGGAACGTGAGCAAAGGCCGGCTGACGGATCAAATTCGAGCCCGAAATCGGTCGAGTCGCGATCCCCTGGGCTTCGAGCTTGGCGCTCAATGTGGCGCGATCGAGTGGTGAATCTTCATCCAAGAGCATCGGAAACGCGAAGGCGGCGTGAGTGGTCCCTGGCAATTCTGGATAGACCCGCAGCGGCAATCCGAGACCACTGATGGCCTCGCACCAGGCGGTGTGGTTCGCGCGACGGGCAGCGACAAAGTCATCGAGCTTGGGCACCTGAACGCATCCCATGGCACCTGTGATCTCGGTCGGTCGCACGTTGTATCCAGCGCTAACAAAGAGGAATCGTGGGTCGATGGGCGCATGAGCCGCCGTGAGTGCTTCTGCGTCGCTGCGCTCACGAATCCAGCCATGGGCCCGAACGCTGCGAGCGGCATCAGCCACCGCATCGTCATCTGTGTTGACCATCCCTCCCTCGATCGTACTCAGGTGGTGAGAGAAGAAGAACGAAAAGGCCCCCGCGACTCCGATGGCGCCACAGCGCCGATCACCGATGGCGCCGCCGTGGGCACCACACGCATCCTCGACAATGACTGGCCCCGTAGCCCGACTCGGACATCCCAAGAGGTGCACGGCCAAGACAGGCCTGTCCCACTCACCCTCAAGAACCAGCGAGTCTTCTCCCACATCCACCAATACCGGCTTCAGTCCCGCTTGAGCCACCGTGAACAACGATGTGGACCACCCCACAGCTGGCACGATCACCTCGTCTCCACGGGTGAGCACACCTGTTTCAACGAGGGCTGTGAGCATGACGAGTAGAGCGCTCGATCCGGAGTTCACGCAGACGGCATGCTTGGTGCCGATCGCATCCGCCCATGCTTGCTCGAACTCCCGAACACGCCGGCCCATGGTGAGCCATCCGCTCAAGAGCGTGTCGATACCGGCCGCAATCTCATCCGGGCCGATGGGACTCACCGCGAGCGGCAGCCCCGTGTCTGGCGGGTCGATGCTGAAATGCTCGGAGACCAAGCGTTCGATGTCAGCCTTGCGCGTCATTGGAACAGGCGAGACCCCGGCAACTCTGTGAGCAAGACCTTCAGGTGATCCTTACCCACTGGCCAGGAGATGGCCTTTGACTCACCGCCAGCCCTCTGCCCTTCGACCGTGGCAAGTTCTGCTATCGTCCATCGACGCCGCATGGCACGAATGGAGATTTGGTACTCGATCGGGAATCGCTTGACCGAGGTGTCCATGTCGAGGAATGCGCGCCTGTGCATGGCGCGAAATCCGTTGATGGTGTCCGTGACAAAGGGTCCGTGGTTGAACAGTCTGTTCGCTATCCAGGTGAGCGACTGGTTCACACGTGCGCGCGGCCGAGCCCAGTCCGTCTCCTCGTTCACGGAGCCCTCTGCGAACCGGCTGGCGATCGCCAGGTCTGCACCAGCCAACAGCAAGTCATCGAGGCGCTCGATGTCCTCTGGATCTTCGTTGCCGTCCGGACTGTAGTACACGATTCGGGCATCTCTGCTGGCTTCTGCCGCCACACGGAAGGCCACGCCACGCCCTGGGATCGACTGGTCCAAGATGGGTACACCCTTCTCCGTCAGGAACTCTCGAGAACCATCTGTGGAGCCGCCATCGACGGCCACCACGGTGTTGAACCGGTCCACTGGAATTTCATCCCAGAGCAGACGCAGTCCATCGATCTCATTGAGCGTCAACAACACCAGTGTGCAATCACGTTTCATGCATCGCTCCTCAACAGTCCTTGTTCCTTAAGAAACTCATGGACCCATGCTGCGATCTGAGCGTTACCCGCCGCATTTGCATGACCCCGGTCTCGCTCAAAGTATAGCCTGGCATTCCGGCTCGCTTGCTCCATCTGTGGTTGGAGATCCAAGTGCGGGACACCGAGTTCAGCTGCCGCAGCCTTCAGGATGAGTCTGTGCTGCTTCGTGTAGCCCTCGCGCTCGAGGGGAAATCCGAACAGCACAGGGGTTGCACCAACCTCTTGAACGCTCGCGACCAGAGACCGGAGGTTGTCCGCAAAGTCCGCCGGAGGGACACGATAGATGCCACCACGTCCGTTTTGTGGTCGTTCCTTGGCACTGACTTGGATTCCACCGAGCATCGACCTGAGCCCCAGATAGACCCGGCTGTTGTACAGCACATTATCCTTGAGGTAGCGGTGGTCACCCTGCAAGACGGCCTGGCTCCTGTCGGAATAGGCCGCCTTCCTGGCATCCTGAACCACGTAGCCAATGAGGACCACATCAGGCGCATAGTCCTTGAGCGTCTTGTCCCACAGCCATCGACCCTGAAAGCTGGTGTAGCCAGGCTGTCCACCGTTGATCACTTCAGTCTTCTCATCCGCAATGAGCCCACCCAGCAACGCCGGATAGCTGGATTCATCATCGACTCCCCAGCCAAACGTCGTTGAGCACCCAAGCGTCATGATGCGGTGCGTTCCCTGAGGCTTTTGCTTGGCCACGGTGACACCGCGAAGGCCATCCGTGTTGGAGCTGACAGGAAAGACCTTCTGCTCCTCCTTGTGGGGGAACGGCTTTCGCTTGAGGTCTGGATCGGTCACCCAAAACGGGCTGTTGTGCTCGAAGGCCTGCGTGACCGTGGGCCAACCTGCAGAGCGCAAGCCCAACTCCGCCGCAGCCCCCATGACCACGACAGGGACGATGGAAAATGCAAGTTTCCGGCCGAATCCGCTCATTCCGCGGGGGAAACCTCAATCGAGGTGTGGTCAATGACGGAACCGGACTGCTTCCACGTGTTGTCGTAGAAGGTGGTGTCGTTGATGCGATACGAAATCTCGCCGTCCTCGGGCGCTGTAAACGTCGCACTCCTCCCGACCACGACCACGCTCTCCATGCCCGACTTACCGACGTGCTTCATGATGAGGATCCCTGCTTTGCAGCCCTCGAGGTTGCACGGCCAGTCGGCCCCAGAGGTCGGCTGTGCTGAGTCACCCTCGACGTTGATCCATGGGCCCCCATCGCTGAGCTTGTAGCTGTCCTTGACGGAGCCAGAAATCCGAATGCGGTCACCCTTGCAAATCTTAAGTGGTCGCTGCCAGCCCGTCCCGATGTCCAGGTAGTCGAACATGGTGTAGTCCAGCGGATGATTGCACTCACCGGCGGTCAGTGTAGCCTTGAGGCCCTTGGCCCACTGGCTCCATGCGGCAGGATTTCCAGCGAGGCACTGGGTCAGGTTGTCGGCGACGAATGCCTCAATCTTTTCGGGACGTCCCAAGAGTACGGTCTCGACGTCATCGATGACACCCTCATCAAAAGAGATGCCGTCGCTGCGCTGACCACGCCACTGATTGAGGACTTCATCCATGGACTCTGACCGCTTCATGCGGCGGTCGATCTCATTGAAGCTGTCCCACTGTGCTGGGTAGTAGCACGCGGGCTGGCCCTCATCTTCGACCATCCATCCGGCCGGTGGCGGCCCCTTGCGCTTCTTACGCTTCTTCTTTTTCTTGGCTTCGGCATCGCCCGTGCCCATCAAGAAGGCGAGGGCGGCAAACGCAAAAAGGCGGGTCGGGAATCGAAACATCAGGTCCTCCGGCGGGTCAACGTACCCCCCGAGCGAGACCCTTGCACACACAAAAACACCGACACCAGCCCAGGTCTTCCCTGGGCTGGGTCGGTGTTTAAGCGCCTAAGCTGCTTTAGATCTTGCCTACGATGAGGAAAGAGATCGCGAAGCAGAAGAGCACGAGGGACTCGGGGAACGCGAGCGCGATCATCATCGATGTCCGAATGTCGCCGGAGGCGGATGGGTTGCGTGCCATGCCTGAGAGTGCAGAATCGGCAAGACGACCTTGACCGAGGCCACAGCCCATAGCGGCAAGACCGACAGCCAGGCCAGCTGCGAGAGCGACGAAGCCTTGGTCGCCAGCAGCTGCGACGTTGCCGTCAGCAGCGAAGGCAGCGCCAGAGAACAGGAACATACCGACCATGGCCGAAAGATAGGTGCTGAATTTCTTCATGATTGACTCCAAAAGTGGCTAGTGATCGTCGTGGTGTTCGACGGCTAGCGCGATGTAAATCGTGGACAAGAGGGTGAACACAAAAGCCTGGATGAACGAAACGAACATGCCCAGGGCAAGGAAGATGATGGGATAGACCACCGGCACCAGTCCCGACATGATCGACAGGACTTGGTGGTCACCGAACATGTTGCCGGTGAGCCGGAGGCTGAGGCTGTAGGGACGAACGACGACGAAGCTGAGAAGCTCGATGAAGAAGAGCAGGACACCCAGCCACCAGACTGGACCCCACATGTGCTTCACGTAGCCACCGACGCCCTGCACCTTGAGGCCAGCGCCGTTGAAGAGGATCAGCACAACGAGCGCCATCGCGAAGTTGTGATGCATCGACCCAGACGGAGGAAGCATGCCGGGTACCACGCCCAGCAGGTTCGACGTGAGGATGTAGATGAAGAGGCCTGCGCTCAACCAGAAGAACTTCTTGCCGTTCTCATGTCCGAGGAGGTCACTGGCGAGCCCAAAGAGGCCTCCTGTGAAGACCTCGAAGAGATTCCGCGCACTGAGCGTCGAGTCCGGCACGTACTGTAGCGTGCCCCCTTGAGCGGTCGCTCGGTTCAGACCCATCCGAGCAAAGACAGACCCGATCAGCAGGACGCCGGCAACGAGCCACGCCAAGAGGAAGGTCTGGGCGTCATCCGAATTGGTGAAGAACTGCACGCCGCCGATGGGCTGCTGCATGGAATCGATGAGTCCAGGGACCTTCTTGAACCACGTGAAGTGGGCGTCGCACAGCTGGCCCTCTTGTGATTCAAGGATGGTCCAACCAGTACAAGGAACACCTGCAGCCATTTAAGCCTCCTTCCTCGATGGGGTGGCCGACTCGAGGGCCGCCGCCAAGACAATGCTGATCATCACCACGCTACCGCCAGCCACGACCGCCATGGGGTCGAAGTGTGTGAACAGCGTCCACAGGGCAATGCACAAGATGGGCAGCTTAAGAATCACGATGGCAGCAGCACCGCCAGTCGCCCCAGCCGATGCGGCCTGACCGATGCGATGCACAGACCAGCCGCCGCCCAAGAAACTCAGGAACATCACGACGCCACCGCCGAGCACACCTGCTGCGACCTCTCGACCGGCACTCACCTGCGCCACGACAACACCCACGAGCAGTAGTCCTACTGCGAGGCGAATGACGCTACGGATCATCGGTGCTGTTGTCATGTCCGAGTGTCCGGTGGATGCGGTAGATGCCTGCGACCAACATGGCCATGCTCAGGCAGAGAAGAAACAGAGGTGAAGTTCCAAGGCGTTCGTCCAGCCAATGGCCAGAGGCCGCGCCTCCCACGACCAGAACTCCCATTTCGAGAACCATGGCCGAGGCTCGAGTCATGGCCCTGATGGTGCGAGGACTTAGCATCCAAGCCCCTCAGCGCCCGCCCGAAGGACGGCCGAACTATCACTCCCACTGAGCAGCGTCAAAGGGTGGGATGCAAGCGGGCTACCGTCTGTCAATCCACACCAAGCGCTGAGGTGATTCCAGCGACCAAATGGTCCACCTCTTCTGGCGTCAGACCAGACGGCAAAAAGGCAGCTTCATACTGGCTTGGCGGCAGATATATACCCGCGGCAAGGGCCGCCCTGTGGAAGCGACCGAACGCCGCCATGTCGCATTGCGACACCTCGGTGAAATTGGTTGGTGTTTCTTCTCGAAAGAAGATCGTGAGCATGGATCCCACCCGGGTCATGCTGCAGCCGCGCGCCGCGACGGCGTCCTTGATCCGCTCTTCAATCTCTGCGGCCCGAGCCTCGAGGCCGTCATAGAGCGTCGCATCCAGTTGCTTGAGCGTGGCGAGACCTGCGGCCACTGCCACCGGATTTCCAGAGAGCGTTCCAGCCTGGTAAACCGGGCCACTCGGACTCAGCTTGGCCATCACCTCGCTCCGCCCGCCGAAGGCTGCAAGCGGGAATCCGCCGCCCACGATCTTGCCCAGACAGACCAGGTCGGCGTCGATGTCGAAGTACTCGCAGGCTCCACCCTTGGCGAGCCGGAAACCGGTCATCACCTCGTCGACAATGAGCTGTGTCCCATGCGCCTTAGTCAGCTCCCTCAATCCCTCGAGGTAGCCAGCAGCCGGAGGAATACAGCCCATATTCCCGGGTACGGCCTCGAGGATCACTGCGGCTACATCATCTTTCTCGAGGTGGTCTCGAACAGCCTGCAGGTCATTGAAGGGCGCTGTACGTGTCAGCGCGGCCACCGCAGCAGGAATGCCTGGTGAGCCAGGCTTGGCGAATGTGGCAACGCCCGAGCCCGCCTTCACGAGCACGCTGTCGTGTGCACCGTGGTAGCAGCCGTCGATCTTAACGATCACGTCCCGTCCAGTGTGTCCCCGCGCCAGCCGTATGGCGTGCATGGTGGCCTCGGTTCCCGAAGAGCACAGACGGACTTGGTCGAGCACCGGATGCGCATCACACAGCGCCTCGGCAAACTCGACCTCCATCGCCGTGGGTGCACCAAAGGTTGACCCGTTTCGGAGCGCAGCCAAAGCGGCTTCAACAACCGCTGGATTCGCATGGCCCAGAATCAGAGGACCCCACGATCCGATCAGATCGAGCAAGCGATGGCCATCTTCGTCGATCATCCAGCGACCCTCGCCACGGGCAATGAAGAGTGGGTCACCATCCACTGCGGCAAACGCGCGCACTGGTGAGTTCACACCACCGGGAATTCGCTGTGTGGCTTGTTGAAGGAGCGCGGTCGAACGGGGTGTCTTGAAATCACTCATGACTGCGCCGCTAACGCATCAGGTGCACTCGCCCCACAATCCTTCAGAGCCCTCTCGTGCAACGTCCTGGTCCGCCTCAAAGATATCTCTCAGGCTGGTATTGGGGGACACTGCGTAGGTCGTGGCCCACCCGCCTCTCAGCAGAAGCCGCTGTACAAAGTCGTTGGTCTCTAAGCCACGATGGACGTACGCCAGGGTGCGATCGTAGTGATCTTCGCACTCCGCATCGAAGGTGAGCCAAACGCGCTTGTCCTCGATCATCGCCGACAAAAAGGCCTTGGATTCCTCACCAAAGCAGTCGTCATCAGGCCCTGAATGGTCGACCTCAGGCGTGTCGATACCGATCAATCTCACCCGCTCTACACCCCTGCCGGTCTTCACCCTGATGGTGTCTCCATCAGTCACCTCGACGACCTCACCCAAAACCGGTTCCCGACAGGGTGAACTGCCGGCCATGAGGCTACTGCCATCGATCTCGTCTATCGGATCAGGCGGCGCGGATGTGTCATCCGTTGGATCGACTGGAGGTGATCCTCCCGTGTCTACGCTTCCGGAGTCCGTGGCTTTTGGTGAGCACGAGAACACAAGCGCAAAAATCAGTGCTGTCACGGCGTACGTCTGGCCCTGAGTCGCGCTCGCCGACGCTCCAGTGCAGCATCAGCCTCACCAACCTCAAGCACCTCGTCGAGCTCAGCCAGCGCGGCCTCGCGACGGTCCAGATACTCAAGCGCTGTCGCCATTCCGAGGTGTGCGAGCCTTCGGGCTTCACCGTCCGCACCCGCGCGGAAGGCGGCGTCATAGTCAGAGTACGCCTGGGCAGGATCACGCTGGAGGTGAATGCGGCCTTGAGCAAGATGAGCAGCGACCGCCTGACTGGGCCGCGTAGACGCCACCTGCAGCGCACTCAGCGCCTTGTCGAAGTCTCCAGCGTCAGCAAAAGCGAGCCCAGCGTCCAGCATCCAGCGCCCAGCATCAACATGACCGGGGTCGATGGACGCCGCTGCTACCCAACGCATCCCTGCTCGGATGGCGTCACCATCGTGGTGCCGCTCAATCATCGCGATGCGCGCATGAGCATCCACCACTCGCTGATGGTCGGGGAAGTGCTCGATCAGACGTTCCAGCATGTCGACGGAGGTCTGAGGCTCCGACTTGGCCACGTGAGTGAGCACAGCCGCACGCCACATCGCTTCGCCGCGACTCTTGCTCGAAGCCAAGGAGTCTGCTTGGCTCAAGTAGTCTTTCACCGCACCATTCACATCACCTGCTGCAGCTCGAGCAGCGGTCCTGTCGAGGTGAGCTGGTGACAATGGGGACGTCCAGAACAAGGCGACGAACAGCACGATTGCTGCCGCTGATGCCACGCCGCGGAGCAGGTAATCCCGCTCCGTCTTTGGTAAATCCGCCCACATAGACGAACCCAACTATCCTGACGTGAGCGGCACCCGCAAGTTCGGGTGCCATTCGTCACATGACCGACCTATTCCTCGGCACCACCCTCAAGGGCATCTTCTGCACCCTCAAGCGGGGCTTCCTCGTCGAGTTCTTCAGGCTCGACCACGCGGGTGACGCTGACGATGCGTTCATTCTTCTCGACGCGCATCAGGCGCACGCCCTTGGCAGCACGGCTCTGGGTCTCACGGATGTTGATCACGGGGATCTTGATCACCCGACCAGTGTTGGTCATCATCATGATGAGGTCGGTGTCATGAACCTGCACTGAGCCGACAACCTGGCCATTTCGCTCGTCGACGACCATGTTGATCACACCCTGTCCACCGCGTCCTTGGATCCTGTACTTGTCGATCGCCGTGCGCTTTCCATAGCCATTCTCGGTCACGGTCAGCAGCAACATATCGGAGTCGTCCTCGAGCATCTCGATGCCTGAGATTTCGTCGTTGTCCTTGAGCTTGATGCCCCGCACACCACGAGCCACACGACCCATGTGTCGAACCTCAAGCTCGCCGTCCTCGTTCACGCCGGGGAACCGAATACACTTTCCATCGCGCGTGGTGATGAGAACGTGCTGCTCGGTCCGTGTCTTCGTCACTCGGAGCAACTCATCACCCTCTGCACAGTCGTAGGCGCGGAGTCCAGATGCACGGATATTGCGGTAGTCGCCGAGGCGGGTCCGCTTGACCAGACCCTTTCTGGAGATGAAGAACAAGTCGACTTCTTCGTCGAAATCTCGAACCGAGATGACCGCAGCAATCTCATCATCTCCGTCCAAGTTGACCAAGTTGACGATGGGTGTGCCGCGCGCGGTGCGGGACGTCTCTGGGATGGTGTAGACCGGAACCTTGAACACCTGGCCCTTGGTCGTGAAGATCAAGAGATGTGAGTGCGTGGACGCCGTGAACAGCTCGCTCACTTGGTCCTCTTGGCGAGTCTTCATGCCCTTCTTACCGAAGCCACCGCGACGCTGCATGCTGTACTCAGAGTGGGATGTCCGCTTGATGTAGCCGGTGAGGCTGAGCGTGATGACCTGCTCTTCATCCGCGATCAAGTCCAAGATGGAGATGTCACCTGTGGCCTCTTCGAAGCGGGTTCGACGATCATCAGCATACTTGTTCCTGATGGCCTCGAGCTCCTCGGAGATGATCTCCAGCAGCCGCGTTTCCGAGCCCAGGATGGCCTTAAGGTAGGCAATCTTCTCCTCGAGCTCTTTGTACTCAGCTTCGATTTTCTCGCGCTCCATGCCTGTGAGACGCTGCAGTCGCATGTCGAGGATGGCTTGCGCCTGAACCTCTGACAGCTTGAAACGCTCCATCAGTCCCCGACGGGCGACCTCCGGCGTGGCGGATGCTCGGATGAGGGCAATGACCTCATCGAGATTGTCCAGGGCAATCAAGTAGCCTTCAAGAATGTGGCGACGCTCTTCAGCCTTCCGGAGGTCGTAGCGACACCGGCGAATGGTGACGTCCCGTCGGTGGCTCAGGTAGTGCGCCAGCATCTCCTTGAGCGTCAGCAGCATGGGCTGTCCGTGGACGATGGCGAGCAGGTTCACGCCGAAGGTGCTCTGAAGCGCTGTGTGCTTGAAGAGTCGATTGAGGACGATCTCTCGGACCGCATCGCGCTTCAGCTCGATCACAATGCGCATGCCCTGACGGTCAGACTCATCGCGCAGCTCTCGGATGCCATCAATCTTCTTGTGGCGAACAAGGTTCGCGATCTGCTCAACCAATCGAGCCTTGTTCACCTGGAATGGAAGCTCATCGATGATGATGGCCTGGCCACCAGTCTGCGTCTCCTCGAAGTCCGCACGGCCCCGCATGACCACCCGGCCACGCCCTGTTCGGTAGGCCTCGATCACACCACCGCGACCATAGATGGTGCCTGCAGTGGGGAAGTCGGGGCCTGGAATGATTCCAATCAGTTCTTCGACGGTGATGTCAGGGTTGTTGATGAGCGCGATGACACCGTCGATGATCTCGCCGAGGTTGTGCGGCGGAATTTTGGTCGCCATACCCACGGCGATGCCGTCGGAACCATTCACCAGAAGGTTCGGGTAGGCAGCAGGCAAGACCTCTGGCTCTTCATTCGAGCCATCGAAGTTGGGTGCAAAGCGAACGGTGTCCTTGTCGATGTCAGCGAGCAGCTCCTCGGCCACCTTGGTCATTCGACACTCTGTGTACCGATAGGCCGCGGCAGGGTCACCATCGATGGAACCAAAGTTTCCTTGGCCATCGACCAATGGAAGACGCATGTTCCACGGCTGCGCCATCCGAACGAGGGCGTCATAGACTGCAGAGTCGCCGTGTGGGTGGTACTTCTTCAGCACCTCACCGACGACACCAGCGCACTTGCTGTACCGACGGGTGGACAGGTTCCCCTCGCGGAACATCGCGTAGAGGATGCGACGGTGGACGGGCTTGAGGCCATCTCGAACATCCGGCAGAGCACGTCCGATGATGACGGACATGGAGTAGTCGAGATACGAATTCCGCATCTCCTCTTCGATATCGATGGGGATCAGCGCATTTGCGATGGTGTCCACAAGCTCTCCAGAAGCTGTTGAGGGCTGCTCGGTGTACGGGGTCGCGCAACGATGGGCCGTCTTGACCTATTTGCGTAACGGAAATCTCTCACGCGCGCACGTGCGTACGCACGCACGTACGCGCGCGCGCGACTCACAGATACAGAAATCCATCTTTGGACGCCTCAATGCATCCGCACAACGGACCGAAGCCCTCTCCAAGCTAAAGCCTACCGTACACACAGCGGGCGAGCCTCAGTGGCCATGAATGGCCGCGAAACGTGAGGCCTGTGGGTTGGCTAGAACTCGTAGAGCAACGACGTCCCGATCTGGGGTCGCATCGTATAGATCTCGGTCTGTTCGAATCTACTGAATGGCTTCATGTGCCAGACCCGGCCTTCTACACGCAATCCAACCGTTTTGTAGCGAAGCAGAAAGTCTGCACCCCAGTTCAGTGCGGGGTTGAATTGCCCCTCAAAGCGAGAGTCTGCATCGGCCACCCAAACCGGCCCGAAACCACCCCTGACAATCAAATCCCACTTCACAAGGCCCTTGTCTCGGTGAGGAATCCGAATGCCAGGATCAACATAGACGCCGTGTCGCAGCACCCAAGGGTTGTCACCGCCTGGAGATGTGGCGTCGCCAGGGGCCGCAAAAGCGCCCACATTGACGAAGATAGAGTTGGTCAACCGTGAATCAAAACCCAGCTGTACCTGAGCGTTTCCGGGAGTCCACGCACCACCGACATGAACCCTGTTCTGAGCCTGATTGTTCACCAGAGCCTCTGCCGGCTGCCCAAACAACAAAGCCAGAAAAATCGCCAATACGTATTTCACTCAAGTCTCCACACATTGGTGCCTATTCCGTGGTGGAACGGGGCGGGAATTCGTTCACTTGACGCACCCGATCGAACACGCGACCGAGCGCATCGATATCATGAACCTCACCTTCAAGTCTCGGGACCTGCCACATGCGCTGTGAGTCACCGAGAAGCTGACCCAGTGAGCGCGCGAGCGCCTGCTCTGCACGGGACAAGCCAAGCAATCGGCGGTGATTCGCACCGAGTCGAGCCATCAGCTGAGTCGCTGTGTGCTCCGACAGGTCAGATGACAGCTCTTGGGCGATCCCAGTCAAGACATCGGCCGGTTGAATCTCGTGTCCAAGCGTGGGGTGCATCTGATTCATCAGTACACCAGCACAGGGCATGTCTCGGCCGGCCAGCTCCGCGAGGAAATAGCGGGCGACCGCCACAGAGGGCTCATTTGGAGCGCAGACGACTGTGAACGTCGTTCCTGGCGTCGAGAAGAGCGAGATCACCGCCTCGTGTCGCTCACGGAATCCATCATAGAGGTCCCGAAAGATGAACAGGAACTCAGCCAATTCATCGAGGAACTCGCGACCAAATATGTAGCCAAGGAGCTTGAACACCACGGCGCTCGTCCCGCGGAACAAACGACCCACGACGCGCTTCTCTTCGTACGGCGCAAGAAACCAAGACAAGATTCTCTTGTCGAGGAACTGAACCAAGCGCCCTGGTGACTCGAGAAAGTCCAGCGCATTCTTCACAGGTGGGGTGTCCAAAATCACGAGGTCGTAGCGACCGCTAATGACCACCTCGTAGAGTTGCTCTGTTGCCATGTACTCCTGGCTGCCGCCAAAGGAGTCCGACACGTGCCTGTAGACCCTGTTGTTGAGAATTCGTGTGCGGGTGTCATCGTCTGGACTGACGCGATTGATCAACGCATCAAAGGTGCTTCGTGTATCGAGCATCATCGCCCAGAGTTCGCCATCGATCTCTTCAGCGAGCTGAATTCGTGTTTCTTCGTTGCCGAACTGCCTGAGACCCAAGGAATTGGCGAGACGCCTGGCGGGATCGATGGTGAGCACCAAGACCTTGCGACCCTTCTTGGCCGCCGCCAGTCCCAACGCCGCGGCTGTGGTGGTCTTTCCGACTCCACCGGAGCCCACACAGATGATCAGTCGCTGATCTTCAATCAAGGTGGCCAAGCTCATTGCTCACCCGCCTTGCGTGCTTCCGTCAGCATTCGTCGTCTCAGGGCACTCGCCATCTGCTGAGTGACCTTGACTGGACCGCCCTGGAAGCCACCGAGGACACCCAGACGAGGGAAAGGCACCACCGTCACACCGATTTCTGAGTGGAGTCGACCCAGAGAATCAGCAGTTGCGCGCTCGAGCTCTCCGTCCCAGCGTCCAGCAAGGAGCAACTCTCTCGCCTCATCCGATAGCTCTGAGGACGCGGACAGTCTCGCCAATAGCTTGTGCTCATCGTCCGTCATTGTCGGCGCAGCACATCGGTTGAGGAAGACCAGAGGAACCTTCAGATCAGGAAGAATCTGTCCCAGATTCTCGAACAATTCGACGGTCTCGTTCACCACCATCTCTTCTGGTAGAGCCACGATTCCCATGGCTGTATCAGGACCACGCAGAACGGACATGATCTCACCGGCCCGATCGTGAATCGGACCCGAGCGCATCAAGCGATGTGCTGTATCAGGAATCTTGAGCATGCCGACCGCGTGACCAGAGGCTGGCATGTCCACAATCACTTGGTCGAAGTTGTCCAGATGACCCACAACTGCCGAGAGGATCACGATCTCTCGTGCACCTGGCGTCACATCGAGAAAAACCGACACCATTGGGTTGTTCAGGATCATTCCCACGATGCGAGACACTCGCACCGTACGGTCGAGCCAGTCCCGCAATGCGGGCTTGAACGTGATGTTGGCGGCCCAGACGTTGGAGGCCACAGGGGTAGGCGTGTCCGAAATGGGCGTACCGAATGCCTCGGCGAGCGCAGAACGCTGAGCATCAACTTCGACAACCAGCACACGCCGACCGGCCTCACCCGACGCCAAGCCCATGGCAGCCGCTACACGCGTCTTTCCAGTTCCGCCCTTGCCCGTGAGCATCAACAGACGGCGCTCGCTGAAGTCTTGGAGTTTCACCCTACCAACGAATCAAGTTTGCTCCCCACGTCAGTCCAGCGCCGAAGGCAGTGAGAACGACCAAGTCGCCTGACTTCACCTTGTCGGCTTGGAGTGCCTCGTGGAGTGCGATGGGAATGGATGCTGCGGTTGTGTTGCCGTAGCGCATGATGTTGTTGAAGACCTGATCTTCACGAAGCTTCAGTGTTTTGGCCACCATCTGGTTGATGCGTAGGTTGGCCTGATGGGGAATCAGCATGTCGATGTCATCGACGGCATAGCCGTGAGGTTCGAGCACCTCGTGGACCACCGCCGGCATCGCCGTGACCGCATTCCTGAACACTGTGCGACCATCCATCTTGGGGTAGTGACGGCCCTCTTCAAGCATCTGAGGTGTGAGTCGAGGATTGAGCCTGCTCGCCGGAGCCTCCACCATCAACACATCATACTGGGTGCCGTCAGCGTGGAGCTTCGAGTCGAGAATCCGGTGGTCATCGTCGGATGCACTCACGACCGCTACACCAGCACCGTCACCAAAGAGCACCGTGACGTCTCGTCCTCGGTCTGTCATATCAAGACCGGAGCTGTGAACCTCTGCACCCACCACCAAGACATTGTTCATCATGCCCGTCTTGATGAACTGGTCCGCAATGGAGAGGGCGTACACAAAACCAGTACACTGGTTTCGGATGTCGAGGGTCGCGATTCCGGGGACGCCAAGCAATTTCTGGAGGATGCAGCTCGAGCCAGGGAAGTTCAGGTCGGGCGACAAAGTCGCGAAGATGATCATGTCGAGATCGTTGGCCTGAATGCCCGCTTCTTCGAGGGCATCCTTCGTCGCCTCAAAGGCGAGGTCCGCTGCACCCACATTCCCTTCAACCCAGCGGCGCTCTTCTATGCCAGTCCTCTGAATGATCCATTCGCTGGACGTATCGATGATCTGCGCGAGATCATCGTTGGTCACGACACGGTCGGGCACACAGTGGCCCATTCCGGTGATTCGTGAACCCCTCATACTGATCTCAGACGTCCAAGTTTCGGACGTTCAATGCGTTGTCCTGGATGAAATTCCGGCGTGGATCAACCGCATCGCCCATCAGCACGCTGAAGATGTGATCCGCGCGGGTCATGTCATCGACCGCCACCTTGAGCAGGGTCCGTGTCTCGGGGTTCATGGTGGTGTCCCACAACTGATCAGGGTTCATCTCACCCAGGCCCTTGTAGCGCTGGATTTCGTATCCCTTGCGTGCTTTCTCCATGATGATGCGGAGCAGAGAACGCCACGAGTGAATCTCAGGCCCGTCTTCAGAGAGCTTGACTGGCAACTTGAGGCTTGCATTGAGTTCACCGACGAGCTGCGTCATGATCTCGCCCTCTGGGGTCATGCCAAGCTTACTGTGTCGCTCTTCACCATCTCTCAGCGTGACAACGACGACGGCGTTTGTGCCCATATCAGCGTCGTGAATGACCTCAATGTTGGGCAGGTGAAGGTCTGGGCTGATCAGCGCCAGGGCCTCTTGGATTTGCTTCGCTGCATCTTCCATCGCCGCGCGGTCCTTGCCGTCGATCAGGTGACCACCGATTGAGTACCAGGCGTCGCCAACATCCGGCACAACCCGACGCTCAGCCCGCTCGATTCGGCCAACATAGGCCTGAATCTTGTCGAGCATTGTCAGGGTATCGTCGCCAGTCACATGGCTTCCATCCGCTGCGATGATGTTCAGCGCCTTCACGCCTTGCTCGAGCAGGAACTTATCGAGAGCAGCGTCGTCCTTGAGGTATCGCTCTTTCTTGCCGCGCTTGACCTTGTACAGGGGTGGTTGGGCAATGTAGAGGTGACCATCAGAAACGAGTGATTGCATCTGACGGAAGAAGAACGTGAGCAGAAGCGTCCGAATGTGCGAGCCGTCGACGTCCGCATCCGTCATGATGATGACGCGGTTGTAGCGGAGCTTTTCGACGTCAAAGTCCATGCCCACGGAGCATCCCAGTGCCGAGATCATCGTGAGGATTTCTTGGTTGCCGAGCATGCGGTCCATCCGGGCCTTCTCGACATTGAGAATCTTGCCGCGAAGTGGGAGAATCGCTTGATATTTCCGGTCCCGACCCTGCTTAGCAGAGCCGCCCGCACTGTCGCCCTCGACGAGGTAAAGCTCGCAGAGATCCGGGTTTTTCTCTTGGCAATCCGCCAGCTTTCCTGGGAGATCCGAACCCTCGAGTGCCGACTTTCGTCGAGCCAACTCTCGAGCCTTTCTTGCCGCTTCGCGAGCACGCGCCGCATCTACAGCCTTGCTCACCAATGAACGGGACACACCGGGATTCTCAGCCAAGAAATATCCAAGTTGCTCTGACACCAAAGACTCAACGAGTCCCTTGACCTCGGAGTTTCCGAGCTTTGTCTTGGTCTGACCCTCGAACTGAGGCTCTGGCACCTTGACTGAGAGCACAACTGTCAGTCCTTCCCGGATGTCATCACCAGAAATGGACTCACCCTTGTCGGTCCTGATGATTTTCTTGGACGACGCGAAGCTATTCATTGTGCGAGTGAGGGCAGCCTTGAATCCAGAAACGTGTGTTCCACCTTCGATGGTGCGGATGTTGTTGGTGAAGCTGCAGAGGTTCTCTGAGTAGGAACCCGTCCACTGCATGGCGAGCTCAACATCAACACCCTCGCGACTGCCAGAGATGAAGATGACATCCTCATGCAGAACGGAACGTGCCTCGTTGAGGTGCTTGACGAACTCGCGAATTCCACCGTCATACCGCATCTCGGCTTTGCGGTCTTCGCGCTGGTCGTCGAGAATGATGGTCACGCCCGGGTTCAAGAATGCCAACTCTTGAAGACGCGAGTGGAGGACTTCATAGCTGAAGTTCACGGTCTCTTGGAAGATATCAGCATCGGGGAGGAAGCTGACGCGGGTGCCTCGCTTGCCGTCACTCGGCCCCTTGACCTCGAGCGTGGAGAGCACATTTCCACGAGAGAAGTTCTGGTGGTGGTGCTTTCCATCACGGAAGATGTCGAGCTTCAGCCACTCACTCAAGGCGTTGACACAGGAGACGCCAACGCCGTGAAGACCACCAGACACCTTGTAGGTGTCCTTGTCGAACTTTCCACCGGCATGCAGGGTGGTGAGTGCGACCTCACAGGCTGGACGACCCTCCTTGGGGTGAATGTCGACCGGAATTCCGCGACCGTTGTCTTCTACGGAGCACGAACCGTCCTCGTGGAGGACCACAGTGACATGGGTGCACTCACCGGCCAGGGCCTCATCGATGGAGTTGTCGACGACCTCATAGACCAAGTGGTGAAGACCGTTGGGTCCGGTCGAGCCAATGTACATGGCTGGGCGCATCCGAACAGCCTCGAGTCCTTCCAAGACAGTGATCGAGGAGGCGTCGTAGTCTGTACCTTCGGTGGGGTCGTTCTCGGTGTCCATGGAGGCTCTCTCCGACCCCGATTAGCCGGGGTCAATGTGTGGCCAGAAAGGCAGGCCTGAATCGAAAATGATCGGGTCATTTCCGTAACGGGGAGCCTGAGAGCCGTCCATCGATTGAGACCCTTTCTTTCGGGATTTATTCCCGCGTGATTTCACCGTCTCGAACCGCGAGCAGAGCATGGTCCATTTCGGTCAGATCACCAAGGTATTTGGGCTCTGTCGTGGTTATCCACACTTGACCCTTGAGATGAGTCAGCACCTCAACAAGGCGTGCCCGCCGTCCTTGATCAAGCTCACTGGTCAAATCATCCAGCAAGAACAGGGGTACATGACCCTGACTGTGTGCGTGCTCGAGCTGAGCCAGCTTCAGACCCAAAACCAGACTTCTGGCCTGACCCTGACTCGCAAAATTCCGCGCAAGTTGCCCATCTATTTCAATGACAAGGTCATCTCTGTGTGGACCAATGAGTGACTGACCTTTGTTGATTTCATCATCACGCTTCTGCTCTATTGCTTGGGCAAGCTGAGTCTCCAGCTGATCAATGTCACAGTCTTGGGCATCCTTCAGACCACTCGCGCGCACCCGCAGTGACACCTCTCCCGTCCCTGCAATCGCTCCGTGCTTGTCATTGAAGGTCTGCCGCAGGGCGTCAATCACAGCCACACGCCGGTGAATCACCTGTGCACCCAGGCGGGCCAGAGATGCATCAAAGGCATCGAGTTGCAGTGGGTCAACCCAACGACTTTGAAGCAGTGCTCGCTTGTGGCCCAACACCTTTCTATATTCTGTGACGGCCGTCAGATGTTCTGGCCACGCACTGAAGGCAGCACGGTCCATAAAACGTCGTCGCTGCTCGGGTTCGCCACGCACGATTCGACTGTCTTCTGGACAAAAGACAACCGCCCGGAGCACCTCAAACCATGTATTCAGCTCACCAATGGCCTTGTCGTCCATTTGGAGTTGCCTCTGACCATCAGCCCAGCGCCAGACAAGCTGTCGCTGCCCAAGCGTTGACTGGACCGTCGCATCAATGCGTGACCCAGCCTCACCATGACTTATCCACCGCCTTGTTCGAGGCTCTCTGAAGCTCTTTAGGGTACCCATCACGTGTACAGCTTCGAGCAGATTGGACTTACCCTGACCGTTTTCTCCGTGAATCACAATCAGCGGAGCGTCGCAATCGAGGGTGGCGGGAACCAGGTTCCTCCAGCCGTAAGTCTTGAGCTTAGTGAGTCTCACAGAAGGAGAATCAGTCCAGGCGAATCGGCATCACGACGAACTGGCAGTCGTCCCGACCAGGAATCCTCACGACGCATGGGTCGAGCGCTTTGTCCATCTCCAGCACCAGCTCTTCAGACGTGGTCTGCCGCATGATGTCCATGAAGTACGCAATGTTGAATCCAGTCTCAAAGGGATCGCCTTCGAGGGTGGCACCAATCTCTTCCTTGGCATTGCCCAAATCCACGTTTTGCGCAGACAGAACAAGCTGATCAGATTCAAAGCTAAAGCGAACAGAGTGGTTGCGATCCGACGCCACAATGGACACCCGCTTGAGGGCATCCGTAAAGGCCATTCTATCGACCACAACACGGCACTTGTGTGACTGTGGGAGGACCTGTCGGTAGTCAGGGAACTGACCATCGACCAGACGAACCATCATGGTCAAACCTTGAGTCTGGAAGGTCGCTGATCGTTCGCCGAATGCAATCTCCCATGCCCCCTCGTCACCATCACAAAGCTTGCGAACTTCATCGAGAGCCTTTCGAGGCAGAAGCATCTGACGGCCCATCGTAAACTCACCGGTGTAAGGCGTCTCGGAGTAGCTCAGACGACTTCCATCTGTGGTCACCATGCGCAGACGCGCCTCTCCGGTCTCTGCGGTAATTTCCTCGAGGTGGGCCCCGTTGAGTCCGTAGCGACTGTCATCCATGCAGACGGCGTAGAGGGTCTCGATGATGAGTCGATGAAGCGTCGAACCGGACACCCCAAGGGCAGCCTGATCATCACGAGACGGCAACGGCGGATAGTCTTCAGCACTCATGCCGACCAGATGAAACTCTGACTTGCCAGACTCAATCGCCAGACGATTTCCAGCCTCCATCTTCAGATGAACGGTGGGTTCAGGCAGGTGCTTGGCCACTTGGAACAGGTTCTGCGCATCAACAGAGATCTCACCTGGACGCTCAACACGAGCGACGTAGTCTGCGACGAGAGAGACCATTGTGTCGGTGGCAGTCAGGCGAAGTGTGTTCCCTTCAGCACTCAACAAAACATGAGCCAATGCCATGTTCGTGGTGCGACGCTCAACAATGCCCTGAACACGGCTGAGTCCGCGAATCAGTTCTTCTCTGTCGATGATGAGGTCCATGCTGGCTCCGTTGTTTGGCTGTCTAGGGATCGAGATCAAAGAGAAGATCTTTGGATCAGTAGTAGATCCATAGGGCCTGTGTACATGTGGGAAAGTGTTAAAAAGCTATATTTTTCAGTATCTTACAAAATCGTTCGCTGTGGATTTTGTTGTGAGAAGACTGGGATTAGAGCGGAAAAAATGATGGGAAAATTTTGGCCTCTGAGGACGCCACAGGGTTTGCATAACCAATCCACCGTTTGTCCACTGATTATCCATAGGGCTTAGATTCCCCGGTGGATGTTTCTTTCGAGGGTTTGTACGGCCGATCGAATGTCAACATCCTGCTTTGACTGGGCCTTAATCTTCTTTACGGCATGCTGAACAGTGGCGTGGTCACGGTTACCAAACATGCGACCAATTTCCGGAAAAGAGTGGTCTGTAAACTTGCGAATTAGGTACATCGCGACGTGTCGAGGACGCACGAGCTGCTTGAGTCTCCTTGATCCCTTCAGGTCCGATACCTTCACATTGTAGAAATTGGCGACCGTAGCCATGATGTCGTCTGCACTGATTGACTGAGTTGAGTCATCAAGCATGCTGGAGAGGTGAAGCCTCGCCACTTCAAGCGTGAGCTGTCCTGGCCGAAGCCGCATGACTGCATTGAGTCTATTTACAGCCCCCTCGAGCTCGCGGACGTTCCCATGCACCCGCGCAGTGATCCACTGTGCAACCTCGTCTGGAATCATCAGGCCTTGATTCTCCGCCTTTTGGTGGAGGATGGCTTGGAGTGTTTCCATGTCCGGCGCCTGGGTATCGGCGAGCATGCCACATTCACATCGTGTGCGAAGTCTGGGTTCGAATCCCTTGATTTCCTTGGGTAGAACATCAGATGTGAACACAATTTGTGTTCCACGCTCGTTGAGCCACTCAAAGGTGTGGAACAATTCTTCCTGTGTTCGCTCCTTACCGCTCAAGAACTGAACATCGTCAATCAGCAATACCGATGGTTGTTTGCGGTATCGATCTCTGAACTCTGGCATTCGTCGGTATCTGAGCGCATGAATGAGTTCATTGGTGAACTGTTCGGCCGTCACATACAGAATTTTGGCCTCGGGATTGCGTTCACGAATGCGATTCCCGATGGCATGGACCAGGTGAGTCTTACCGAGACCCGTGTCTCCGTAAATGAAGAGTGGGTTGTAGGTATTTTCTCCCGGTGAATCAGCGGATGCAAGCGCCGCAGCGTGTGCAAATTCATTGGATTTTCCGACAACGAAGTTCTCGAATGTTTTATCAGGAGACACGCCAGGAATGGGCTCTGCTTTGACGCTGACAGGGACGACAGCTTCCACTGCCGGCCTGGGTGCCTCTTGTGAGCGCGCAACATGGAACTGAAGTCGAACGGGTCGTCCGATGGCCTGTTCAAGCTCTTTATTCAGCTCAGGGCCATAATTATCGGCGACCCAGTCTCGATAGTAGCGATTGGGTACTTCCAAGCTGACGGCGTCGTCAGTAATTGAAGCCATCTGGATGGGACGAATCCAGATTTCAAAGTTTTGAGCTCCGAGTTTTTCTCGAAGAGAGCCTTGTATCTGGGACCAAAGTTGATCTTTTTGCACACCAATACCCACAACGCCGAAACGGCGAAGAAATCAGTTTCTACGGGGAAGACGATTTGGCCGAGCCCCACCGATTCGGCACTCCCCGAGGGTAACAAGGATCACCCATAATTATCAACGGGGTCTCATTGCCGTAAGTACCAGCACCTTCGTCGAAGTTTTTAAAATTAAACCAGGTTAAACCTGATTAATTATTAAATATGGAAAAGTCGGTATTTTTTCAATATTTCCCAGTGGGATCTGTGGATCTCATCAATAGTTCAACCAAGGTTAAACCTACGTTTTTTGAATTGTCCCTAGGGTTTTCAACAGGTGTTCCACGTGGAACTTTTCTGATCATCGCACTCCTCGCGCGCGCGAGCGGAGTCGTGAAGTGTGATCGCTTTCTTGCCCTTGAAGGAGTGCCGGCATAGACATCGGGCTCTTAACGGCGAGGCCAAGATTATCGGTCGCTGCCATAGCGGGGGCACCCCGGCACAGTCCGGCGGCTGTCAGCTGCCCTGGAGGTTCAAATGAAGCGCACATACCAACCGAGCAACATCAAGCGTAAGCGAAGCCACGGCTTCCGTGCCCGGATGAAGACCACAAGTGGTCGGAACGTCATCAAGCGTCGCCGAGCAAAGGGTCGCAAGCGTCTGGTTCCCACAGTTCCAAGCAAGCGCAGCTAAGGCAGAACGCTGGGTCTTCCCCGTGAACGCCGCCTGAGGCTATCCCGGGACATTCAGCGGGTGCAGCGCACAGGCCGTCGAATCCGTCTGGGCAGCATCTTGATCGTGTACACGTCCAAAGCGGACGGTCCCAGTCGAGTAGCGCTGACGGTGAGCAAAAAGGTTGGAAACGCCGTGGTCAGAAATCGCGTCAAGCGTCGGCTGAGAGAAGCGGTTCGAGCACAGCTCGACTCGATTCCAGACGGGCATGAGGTGGTGATCATTGCGCATCCCCAAGCGTCCGAACAATCGCAATACGCACTGGCAGGACAACTCGAGGACGGCTGGACTCGGATGGCGAGTCGATGCTGACAAACCTCATGCGCTGGATGATCAAGGGATATCAGAACTTGATCTCACCACTTCTACCTCCAATGTGTCGTTTTCATCCGTCGTGTAGTCAGTACGCCGTCCAGGCTTTGAGGGTTCACGGCTCGATTCGGGGATCATTCATGGCTTCCAAGCGCCTCCTCCGATGCAACCCATTCTTTGAGGGTGGACTGGACCCGGTGCCCATGCGGGTACCCCAATCACTCCATGGAGATTCTCGTGCAGACTGATCAAGAACGTCGCACTCTCCTCGCTGTTGGACTCTGCATGGCTGTGTACCTGGTATGGATGCAGTTCTTTGCACCGCCGATGGACGCAGCTCAGCCGATCACGAGCGTGGATGACATAGAGGTGCCGGCGGCATCAGAGCAACCATCCAAAGATGGGCTTGCAGGCTCAGCGCCGGTCGCACCGGGCCAAACAGTGGATGAAGATGCGTCAGCATCGAAGGCCGCCACGGCTGAGGTCGTCACGCCCAAGTTCGAGCAGATTGCAGCGCATCGCGTGGAACATGAGACGGATGCCATTCAAGGCATGGTTCACTCCTCCGAGGGTGCGTTTCACTCAGTCTCGCTCAAGAACTACACCGATCAGGCCACTGTAAATCCTCTGTGGTCCTGGCTGTTTGATGGTGCCGAGGGTGATTGGGTCCGGTACACGGGCGGCGATGATCCTGAGCCCCTCCTCACGGCACAGGGTGGATTCCTGATCGTGGGTGCAGGCGAACTCACGGGTGATGTGAATCATCGTGTCAGCAGAGACGGTGATGTCATTCAGGCGAAGGGACATCACAGCAGTGGTCTCTCAGTGACCAAGCGCTATTCCCCAGCAAATGATGGTCGGACCATGGACGTGACCATCGAGTACTCGAACAATGGTTCATCGTCTATTCGTGATCTCTGGGTGGGTGTGGCGGATGTACCGGACGGAGAAGATGCGGATCGCTTCGCAAACGTGACCCGACCGATCGCACTCGTTGCAGAGGATCTGGAGCGTGTCGACGACCTCAGCGACCTAGACGGCCCCGAGTACGAACGATTCGATGGAAAGGTCGACTGGTTCGGCCTGGGCAACAAGTACTTCATGAGCGTATTGCTTCCACTCGATGACACCGCTGGTGAGTGGATTGTCGATCGCATTCCTGATGGTCGAATTGGGAGCTACTTCCGCTTGGCCCAGCCCCTTGATGCAGGTGCCAAACGCGAGATTCGATTCCGGGCATACATGGGCCCCAAGGACCTCGACAAGACCCAAGGCGTAGGCAACAACTTGGAGTTGGCTGTTGAGTTTGGTTGGTTCGGCATGTTCGCCAAGATCCTGTTGTGGATGCTTAAATTCTTCCATGGTCTGGTGGGCAACTGGGGTGTGGCGATTCTCTTGCTGACCTGCACAGTGAAGGCGCTGTTCTTCCCGCTGATGCAGAAGCAATTCGTGAGCTCCAAGCGCATGCAGGCCATCCAGCCGCAACTCAAGGAACTCAAGGAAAAGTACAAGGACAACCAGCAACTCCAGACTCAGGAGACCATGCGCTTGTTCCAAGAGAACAAGGTCAATCCGATGAGTGGGTGTCTGCCCATGATCATTCAGATGCCGGTCTGGTTCGCGCTTTACAACGTGATGCTCTACAGCGTGGAGCTCTACGGCACCTCATTCCTCTACCTTAAGGATCTGACAGAGGTGGACCCAACAGGGTTCCTGCCGCTGGCTGTGACCGTCCTCATGGTGCTTCAGCAGAAGCTCATGCCGATGGGCAGCATGGATCCAATGCAGCAGAAGATGATGCGGATCATGCCGCTCGGATTCGGCTTATTTATGTTCACTTTCCCGGCCGGGCTTGTGCTCTACTTCAGCGTCAACAACCTGTTGACGATCCTGCAGCAGTGGCTCATCTACCGGAAGAAAGACGATGAAACGGGCAGCACATCTAAGGGTGCATGAGACCCAACAACCGGTGCACGATCGCACCCAGGAGACCCCATGAGTGACAACCAAGTCATTACTGAAGGAAACAATGTTGCAGAGGCTTTGGCCAAGGCAGCTGAGGCTCTCGGAATTCCCGCTGAGCAAGTAGATCACAAGCTGGACCTGAGCCACTTCCGGAACGAAGCCGGACGCTCGGTTCCAGTGGATACCGTCAAAATCATCGCTTGGGCTGCCGATCCCGCCGATAAGGCTGGAGCCCTGGCTGCCAAGGCATGGATTGAGGCCCTGATTGAGAAGATGGGCTTTGAAGGCAAGGTGGTTGCGCGAAACGTCAAGGATCGCACCGCCACAATCGCTGTTGACTCTGAGTCAGCACGCTTCCTTGTTGGACGCGGGGGAAGCACCCTTGCATCCATTCAGGCCATGTTGAACGCGGCCATGGAGGACGAGTTCGGTGATTGGACCTTCAACATCGATGTGCAAGGTGGTCGCCGTGAAGAGCGTGGAGATCGCGGAGATCGCGGAGACCGTCGTGACCGTCGTGACCGTGGTGATCGCCGTGACCGCCGCGACCGTGGTGACCGTCGTGACCGACGTGACCGTGACAAGTGCTCGGATCGCGATGTCGACGACCTCAAGCGTCTCGCTCGTCGTGTCGCCGAGTCTGTTGCTGAGTCTGGTGAGGCCGAGGTCATTCGCAAGCCGCTGAACTCATTCGAGCGCCGTATTGTCCACATGGAAATTTCCGAGATGGACGGTGTGGCTACGGACACTGTCGATCAAGACGGTGAGCGTAAGATTCGCATCTTCGCGGACAACGGCGAAGGTGCAGCAGCCGAGGCATAAATGGATACCATCGTCGCCTTGTCGACCCCCTGGGGTCGTTCGGGCGTCGGTGTCATACGCCTCAGCGGACCTGAAGCCCTGATGATCGCCCAGACGGTGTGCGGTATGCACCCCGCTTGGGTCGATCGCAGGGCTTCCGTTCGTCAGGCATGTGATGAAAATGGTCAGGTCATCGATGAGGTCCTCACCCAGTGGATGAAGGGACCCAAGAGCTTCACGGGTGAAGACGTGGTTGAGCTCTCAGCTCACGGCAACCCGGTGATCTTGGCAGCGGTCATTGATCGGCTGATCGTTGCTGGTGCGCGTCCGGCTCGACCCGGAGAGTTCACGCGACAAGCCCTCCTCAATGGTCGTGCAGACTTGCTGCAAGCTGAGGCGATAAACGCCCTCATTCACGCACGCAGCATCGCGGGTGTTCGAGATGCGGTTCATGGACTGGGCGGTGAGCTCAGCGACGCGGTTGCATCCATGACCGAGACACTGCTGGATGTGGCGGCCGAGATAGAGGCTCGACTGGATCATCCCGATGACGACTTGAGTCTGAAGAGTGATGCAGACGTGGCAACCACGTTGGCCGCATTGAGTCAGCAGGCTCAAGATCTTGCATCATCTTGGACCAGCAGCAAGGTTCGTCAGGCGGGGGCGACTGTGGCGATTGTTGGTCCCGTAAATGCTGGAAAGTCCAGTCTTTTTAATCACTTGGTTGGCGTAGAGCGCGCCTTAGTGAGCGCTCGACCTGGCACCACTCGAGATGTCGTGGAGCGCGCGGTGCTCCTCGATGGGCTCGACATCACCTTCATGGACACTGCGGGAGAGGGTGGAACTGACGATCCGCTCGAGGCCGCAGGTGTGGCCCTCGGACGGAGCCTGAGCGAGTCGGCGGATCTGGTCCTTGTGGTGATACCGATGGATCGGCCTCCAGGTGCCGTGATGACGGCTGTTTTGGATCGAACCCAGGCCTCGTCGCGCATGTGTGTTGGATCGTTCTCGGATGAACCCCAGCACAGTGATGCACCACAGGTGGATTATCGAGTCAGCAACCTGAGTGGCGAAGGAATAGAGGCGCTCAGATCAGCCATCCGGCTCCGACTCGGCGTGCGAACAACGGGGGGAGAGACAGCATCTGTACTCTCTCAGCGACAGCACGATCTCTTCCTGGCAGTCGCACGATGCACGGCGACCGCACACGAGGCACTCTTGGGTGTGCTCGGCCCCGCAGTCGCAGCCACTGAGACGGTCATGGCCATAGAACGCCTCGGCGAACTTGTCGGAATGGATGCGAAAGAAGCCGTGCTTGACCGCTTGTTCAGTCGTTTTTGTATCGGCAAGTAGAGCGCTTGGGCCCGGCTTGTGGCATCCTGTCGGCCGCCAGGGGGTGTACTTGAAAACGCTGTACGTCATGGATCCACTCGATAAGATCGATGTGGCTGGGGACTCCACCTACATGTTGATGCTCGAGGGCTGTCGACGAGGGGGAGAGGTCGCATGGTGCACGCCGATGGATCTGTTCGCACTGACGGGGCGGTGTCATGCCCGATGTCAGCGTGTAGAGGTCAGTGATGAGGCTCCATATTTTCACTCGGAGCTGGCGGAGGATCGTGACCTGAGCGAGTTTGATGTCATCTGGCTTCGAAAGGATCCACCCTTTGACATCGCCTACGTGTTTTCGACCTACATGCTCGATCTGGTGGCAGAAGGCACCCTCGTTCTCAACGATCCGGCGTCAATCAGAGATGCCAATGAGAAGATGGTGGCACTCCGCTTCCCGGACTTTGTGCCGACCACGCTGGTCACGGCAGACATTGATCGTGCGATGTCGTGGGCGGCCAATGTCCCAGGAAAGGTTGTGCTCAAACCGTGGGATGGAAATGGTGGACGCGGCGTACTCGTGACGCAACATGGCGATGGAAACATGCGCTCGATGTTGGAGTTGCTCACCGATGAAGGACGAACCCACATCCTACTTCAGCACTACATTCCGGAAATTTCCCAGGGAGACAAGCGGATCATCCTCATCGACGGCGTGGCCAGGGGATGGATGAACCGAGTCCCTGGTGAAGACGACCACCGTGGCAATATGCACGTCGGAGCAACCGTTCAGGCCACAGAACTCAGCGATCGAGATCGCGAAATTTGTGATGCGATCGGTCCATGGTTGAAGGAGAGTGGGTTGTTGTTCGTCGGTATCGACACGATTGGACAATTCATGACCGAGATCAATGTGACCTCACCCACTGGAATTCAGGAAATCAACCGACTCATGGGAACGGCCCTCGAGTCGGAACTCACCGATGCCGTCGAACGTAAATTGTCGGCATTGCGCCGCGGAGAAGCCCCATGAAAAACCTCAGACACATCATCTGTTGCTTGGTCTTCAGTATTCCTGGGCTCGCCTGGGCGGAGACGGACAATGACTACGAGGAGGCAACCTTCACGGGAAAGAAAGACAAGCCCGTTCAGGCTGATATCGATGAGGTGTCAGTGCCTGATGCCGAAGACGAAGGTCAGCCGAGCAACAGCCTCCAGCTGTACCCTGACGAGGTGTACGAGGGTGCGCGCGTCCTGAACATGGACGTCAAGTTCGTGGCCGCCTGCTACGACGCCGTACAGTTGGTTTACAACCGTCGCTATCCGGAAGCGAAAGCCGCTTTCGAGGCAGCCCAGCGTCGCTACCCAGATTCAGCGCTCGGGCCCATCGGCAAGGTGCTCATTTACCAGGCTTTGATGCTGGAGAATCTCGATTTCTCGTTCGAGAAACAGTACGAACTCGCAGCCAAGCAGGCCCGACAGCAGCTCGCCCAGGCCCTCGAGGTCAGGGGCAATGATGCGTGGGAGAACTTTATCCTGGGTGGTGTACTCGGCATTGATGCGATCCACAGCATGCGCCGGGGCAACTACATCACATCCCTCAACCGTGCCCTTGAAGCCATGAAGGCGATCGATCGGGCCAAGAAGCTGGCCCCAGAGTTCCCTGATCTGAAACTCGGAGATGGGCTGTACAACTACTGGCGAACGGTCATCTCCCGCTCGGTCAAGGGCCTCCCCGACTTCACGGACAAGCGAAAGCAGGGGATTGAGGAGATGGAATATGTCCAGAACAACGGCATTTTCCTCGGACCTGCTGCGACATTTGCGCTGACATACACATGGCTTGAGGAGGGCGCGCTGAAGCGTGCCACACAAAGCGCTTTGCTCAATCACCGTGCCTACCCAGACAATGTGGTCAACAACATCATGCTGGGGCGACTCTTCATGTACCGGCGCAAGTACCAGAGCTCTGAGAAGTACTTTCAGGCTGCGGTTCGTGTCAGTCCTGAGAATCGGCGAGTCTACTACTTCATGACGCGGATGTACCTCAGGAAAAAGAGCCTGAGCAAGGCTGAGGCCAGCATCGACAAGTACCTGGACTTTGACCTCTCAAAGAGAGACCGTGCCAGAGCCTTGATGCAGAAGAGCTTGATCTACTACCGCCGAAAGAACTGGGACACGGCGGAGAGCCTTGCAGACCAGGCATGGACAATAGGCAAGCTCAAGCGGGCCAAGAAGCGGATCGCCAGCATCAAGCGTGCACGTGAGCGGGAGGCCAACAAGCCTGTGGTTCAGCCACTGCTTCCGGCTGATGCCAAGCGACCGCCCAGGAGCTCTGAGGCAGCAAAGGCGACGAAGGCTGCGAAGGCGGCCAAGGCATCACGCTCGAAAGCCAAGGCTGAGGAGAGCAAAGAAGAGTGAGTGATGACGGACCCGAGTCAGTCGGGTCCGTCACTCAAACTCTCAGTCCGCGATGGTCGGAATGTTCAGGTCCATCCCGAGGCTCAGCTTGATGCCGCCGCCAAGGGTGTCAGGGTTCGCGTCGCGAATGTCGCGCCACTTGCTGGACTTACCGTAGTAGTTCAGAGCGATGGAGCCGAGTGTGTCACCGCTCACCACTGTGTGGGTGGTGGGGAGTGCAACAGATGAGCCGGTTGTGATCTCAACGGCAGGCGGCGGAATCTCGATGGTTGCCGTGGTCGCTGGAGTGGGGGCCTCTACGACTGGCTCGATCGGCTCCGCAGGCATCTCAACCCCGTAACCGTAGCTCGTGGCGGCCATCGTCTGAGCGTCAGCCAGGGCTTTGTCCGTCACATCGTTGGATGCTGGGATCATCTCCACAGTTGAGGCTGTCGCTGTTTGCTGTCCGCCCGATACGATCGCAACCAGCAGAAGTGCGGCAGCGCATCCACTCACCAGCGCGGTGGCGCTCGACCAGAGTCGAACACGCTTGTACAGGGATTGAACCTGGGCATCGAGCACTGCGTTGTCTGACCGCAGACGCTTGGCTTCGGCACGGGTGTTGCGGATCTCTGTTCGCTCGCGGGCTGCGAGTCGAAGTCGCTGCTCCTCGGCGTCTTGAATTTGGTTGCGGAGGGCGTTCTCGACACGCTCGCGAAGGGTAGCGGGAACAGCGGCGCCGTTGGCTTGGGCTGCGTCGAGTCTCTGCAGTGCTTCTTGCCACTGTCCGCGTGCTGCGAGGACCTTGCCGAGCAGCAGTGCTGCATCAGAGTCGATGGGGTCGAGGGTGAGCAGCATCCGAAGGCGGTCGGTTGCTGGAGCGAACCGGCCTTCCTTCGCCAGGGTCAGTGCCTCGTCGTAGAGGCTGGCAGGGGCATCGATCTCGGAGCTGTCGAGCAGTCGGGCGATTTGTTCAGTGGCGCCGCGGCCACCGTGGCCGCGAGGAGCTTCATCGAAGGCGAGGACAGACAAGTTGGACATGGGATTCTCGGGGAGGAGGGAGGGGGGAACACGTCCGGGGAGGACACAGCAGGGAGCGACCCGAGCTCACGTGGAGTCTGGTACTACTATTGACATAGCAAGAGCACTCAGGAATGTAAAGCAGAGCGTGCTCGGATTTAATTCCGCTCGTCTGGATCCTGCTTTGCCACGTCGACAGCCATTCGGGCCGATATGATCCATCGGTCGAGTGCTTTCAGCTGAGTTTTGAGCGCAGGAAGATTCCCTAAATTACCGGAATCACTTATATTTTTAGCTGTAAGCTGCAGATCCTCGGCAGCACGTCGAACATCGACAGCAGCGCCCTCAACACGTCGCATTCTGACGGCCCAGAGCGCGGAGGGCTCCTCGGCCTGTACGGTCGGTGCCCCCATAAATGAGAGCACGGCGAGTGTGGCGCAAAGCATTAAACTGGTGCAGTTCGGCTCTTTGAGTCCAACAGTTCGAGCTTGACCAAGCTGAGCGCACCCTGAGCGAGTCGCTTGAGCTCCGAACCTGTCGAGAGGCCGAGCACCTGGCGAGCCATGAACTTCGGTCGCATGTAGAAGCGCCGGTGCGAGATCTTGAGGAGCTCGAGGATCTCAGCCTTGCTGAGGTGTTCTTCCCAGCAGACGGGTACCTCGACACCGCACAGCGGGTCCTTCATGAGGCGATCCCAGCAGTCTGCAGCGTACAGGCCCATCTTGGCGCCATCAGCGAAGCTGTCGGTGCCTGGGTATGGGCTGAAGACCGCGAAGACGGCAAAGTCCGCATCGAGCTTGATCATCTCGTCGAGGTTGCACAGGGCCTCGTCCAGTGTCCGCTCGTGTGGTCCGGCGAGCATGATGTAGGCCACGGACCGCACACCCTCCTCTCGGCACCACTTGAATACGCGGTGGACGTCATCGGTGTCGCAGTGCTTACCCCAGGCGTCCAGTCCTTCATTGTTTGCAGACTCTACGCCGAAGTGGATCTTGGTGCAGCCGGTCTCGCGGCAGCGACGAATCTGCTCGCGCGTGGTGCCTGCGATGGTGGTCTTGTAGCCCCAGTTGAATTTCAGGCCCCGTCGCTCGATGCCATCGCAGAACTTGAGCACCCACTGTGAGTTGGGAGTGAACAGGTCATCGATGAAGTGGGTCTCGGTGATCCCCAGGCTGAGGCAGTGCTCCATCTCGTCGAGGATGTGATCGATGTCGCGAATACGGTACTGCTTCTTGTAGGTGAGGCAGAAGGGGCAGGAGTGTGGACACCCGCGGCTGGTGATCGCGGTGGTCACCATCGGCTGCTTGGTTCCAGGGAGATAGTAGTCCTTGTACCGAGAGCGACTGCGGTCTGGCCATGGGTAGCGGGTCAGGTCCTTTGTGGAGGGCAGCTCGGGGTTCTTGATGACCTCACCGTCCTGGATCCACCACACACCTGAGATACCGGAGAAGTCCCGACCTTGGTCATGAGCTTTGACGATGTCCAAGAAGGCATCCTCGCCGTCGCCGGTCACCATGCCGTCGATTCCGTCGAGCTGTATGGAGTACTCGGGGAACATGGCGCAGTGCGGTCCACCCAAGAAAATTTTCGCATTTGGGTTCAGCTTGCGGACCAGGTTGATGGTCATCTGAACGTCAGGCAGCGAGTGGGTGTACGTCGAGATGCCCACCAGGTCGAGTGGATAGCGCTTGAGCATCTCCTCGAAGTCCGGGTAGTCGAGGTCATCAACCACCGGGTCACAGATCTCGGCGACGTAGTGACTTCGCTTCTCCACGGCAGCTTGGATGTGCATCAACCCAAGGGGTGGAAAGCAGTAGACGCCGTGAGCGTGGGCCTTGGGGATGCCCGCCCATACGCGGAGTCGCTCAGGTGGGTTGATCAGTGTGATGCCCGCCATGATTCACCTCATGAAGATCGGGTTCTGGAGGGAAGCAGGAGCTTCCAAGGAATAAAGAGGGGCACTTCTCGCCGGTAACGCTCGTACTCCTCGCCGAAGACATCGACCAGCTGTGGTTCTTGGCGAACCACCTTCTCGATCAATGATCCCGCGAGCAGCAGAGGAACCAGAATGAAGCAGAAAGAGACAGAATTCAAGGCAAAACCGACAGACAGCACGCCGAGGAGCTTGCCGAAAATGCTCGGGTTCCGGCAGTGAGCGTAGATCCCAGAGGTGGCGAGCTTCTGTGTTCGGCCTGCAGTGGGAGACGGCGATCCGTCGCCTAGACGAGTCAGCTGCTCGTAGGTCCACAGCCAGAGAATGCCCCCGAGGATCAAGCTGCTGCCCGCCACGATCAGGTGTGTCGGCTGAGGTAAAAAGCCTGCTTTGAATCCCAAAATCTCGTCGAGCTTGAGCGCAGAGAGCGCGATCAAGAAGGTCAGCGGGAAGAGCACCGGGATGTACACCTTGGCCACCATATTGACGATGGTGGGTCGGGTTGCAGCCTTGATGATGGACATCAACATGGAATACACGTGCTCATCTTGTATACGATGGACGACAAATGAGTCACTGTCCACTAACGCGATCTGCCCTGAGGCTGCTGTTTACAGTGATGCTGTGCTCAGGTTGTGGTCCAGACCCGATCCTCGAGGCGGCAGAGGCGCTCGAGCAAGAGGAATCAAGCTCTGGTGGAGATGGGGCTGCCGCGGGAGGGCCAGGTGAGCCAGGTGAGCCAGACACTGTTCAACCTGGTGAAGAGAACATGGAGCCGGGGATTCCCGAGGAGCCAGAGCCAGGCATTCCAGATCAGCCAGCGCCCGCGCCTGCGGGATCAGAGCAGATGCCCAAGCCACCGCCAGGCGGAGACGGTGTGCCTGTAGAGCCAGAGCCGGGGGTGCCGGAGGAACCAGAGGCGGCCCCACCAGGTTCACCGGGAGGGGCTCGGCATGCAGGTCAGGAGGCTGAGCAACAACCTGTTGGCCCCCAGGTGATCGTGCGAGGCGTGGTGAGTGGAAAACCTGGAGTGGGGAAGATTCGCATCGATATGTTTGATGGCGACCAGCGCAATGTGTCGGGGCCACGCCCGAAGGTTGTCGCGGTGCATGAGATTCCCACCCTTGGACCGTTTGATCACTCGGTTCCAGTCTCGGCGAAGCGAATCTGGTTGGGCGCTTATCGAGACGTGAACGACAACAAGCGTCCGGACAAGGGCGAGCCCTTCGGCTGGTACTCCCGCAATCCCATCTACCTCGACGATGTCCCAGCCCTGATCGAGGTGGAGATAGAGTCGGAGGGCAAGGCATCGGGGCTTGGCCTCGACTTTGGCGAATGATGGTCGGCGTCGTCATCCCGCATCACAGCCAGCGAGATGCCCTCGCTCGAGCGATCGCATCTGTGGCGAATCACCGGGTTGTTGTTGTGGACGACTCAGTCGATGGTGACTTGACCATTCCTGCGGTCGATGTGCTTCGAACGACGGGCAGTGAGGGCTTCGCTCGTGCCGTGAATCGAGGCCTCGAGGTGTTGGAGTCTGAGGGATGCCCGCTTGCCCTGGTTCTGAATGATGATGCGGTGCTTGAGGTGGGTGCACTCGAGGCCCTTTGCGCCGCTTGGTCTGCGTCAGATGGTGCGCTGGCGCCGGTTCTGCATGAACCCTCGGGTCCGGTGTATGGAATTCACGTGTCGTCTTGGGGTCGGGTTCAGTTGGCGTCAGAGCCCGGACCAGTGCAGGCGCTGAGTGGGGCCGCGATCCTCATCCGATCCTCAGAGCGCTTTGATGAGCGCTACAGGCATGGCTTTGAAGACCTTGAGCTGTGTCGCAGGCTCACGCAGAGGGGACTGAGTGTGCGCGTGGTCGCGGATGCGCGCTGTACCCATGCGGCTGGCGCGACGGTCGGGCGTCAGACCCGTGCGGCCACTCGAGCGGCCATCGATGGTCACCTGCGATTCCTGGACGGCGGTGCAGCGGGCTGTGTGGCTGTCGGGCTCGCAATGGCACAGGTCTGTGTGGAGGGCCCCAGAATCAGTCGAATGTTTGGACTCGCTGAGGGCGTCGGGGACTACCTCAGGGACCGTCGGTCTGCGAGAGGGCCTTCGCCGTCTTGATGGCGGGGGCCAGACCAGGCTCCAGCAAGATCAGGTAGAGCAAGACCTCTCGGCGAGCCTCATGGAGGGCGCCGCCCTCGAGCTGAGGCTCATCCGACCACAGCCCGCCGATGTTCAATGGGGCACGTGCCCAGTCTGATGAACCCCGAGTGAGCACCGCATACTGCCCTGGGTCGTAGATGCTACCGACCAGCGCTCGGAAGTCGCCAGGGTTGCCGACCGGATCGAGCCGGTTCCGCAAGAAGAAGACAGCGTCCGCGAGGAGGGCTTCTTGTGTGGGAGAGAGAGAGGCCAAAAATTCGCGCTGAGCCTCAAATACCGCTCGTATCCCCTGCAGCCTAAGCTTGAGCAGCTCTCGCTCTCGCTCCCCGCCTGAGCGCATTTCCTTGAGTTCGTGCGTGAGGGCGGCCATGTCAGGATCATCGACGGCTTTACCGGCTGAGAGGTGATCCCAGATCCGTTGGTAGACGCCGGACTCGTCCTTTTTCCAGCGTGCGCTGGCTTCTTTTTCTGCGGCCATGATGCGTCCGCGCCGCTCGTCAGCCAGTGCACGCAGCTCATCGAGTCGGGTCAGCTGACCCGGGTTGAGGTCGAGATGGCGCAGCCAAATGAGTATGCGTACGCGCTGCTCTTCAGGCCCAAAGGCCGGCAGCGCAGGGATGTCATAAAGCAGCTGATACAGCGGCGGAGCTTGGTTCCGATCGAGGTTCTTAATGGCTTCTTGAGTGGGCAGAGGCTCCGGTGTCGGTGTACACCCCAAGAAGGACAGGCCTGTGCTGAGTAAGATCGCAGAAATGGGCCGAGATAGAACCATGGCATCCCTACTGTAAGATGCGGGGCAGCGAATGCCGAGAATGCAAGCCAACTCAACTCCCCCTGCCGCGATTGCTGCCATCGCCGCGTTGGGGCTGTGTGTGGTGCTCACGTGGCCGGTGGTGCTCTATCCAAACACCCTCTTGATGGGTCATCCGGGCAACGACAACTGGAACCACGTCTGGGGCTATTGGTGGGTTGCGGAGGCCATCAAGGTGGGCACATGGCCCTCATGGACCCAGCTGCTGGCCTATCCAGATGGCGGAACCTTGTACTTCATCGATACGGTGCAGGCGCTGATGAGTGCGCCGATTCAGTGGCTGGTTGGGCCAGCGATGGCCTTCAATTTGATCATCATGTTTGGCTTTGCCCTCGCAGCCTGGGGGGCCTGGTTGTTGGCCTATCGACTGACCGGTGATGCGGTCTGTAGTGGGGTGGCCATGGTGATCTATGGTGCGTCTCCGCATCTGCTGGGTCAGGCCTACAACGGCATTTCAGAGACCGTGTGTGCCGGATGGCTTCCGATTGCCCTGTGGTCTCTCCTCCACTTTCTGGACCGGCCCACGTGGCGCCGCGCGACCCTGCTCGGTGCACTGATGGCCATGACCATGCTCACGAGTTGGTACTACGGTCTGTTTGCGGTCATCGCCACGGCAGTGATTTTGGCGTGGCGTGCGCTCAGGCAGCCTTGGATTCAACCCTGGGCAAAGAGCCTGGTTCGCATCGCTGGTGGCGCGGCTGTGGGACTCATATTGGTGGCGCCTGCGCTGATGCTCTTCCGGACTTCGCTCGATGCATCAGACGCGCTGGTTACCCGGGATCCTGAGTTCGTTGAGGCGAGTCTGCTGTACCACAACATCACGGACGTGGTGGCCTTCTTCAAGCCCTCCAAGGTCCCCAGTCCAGACCTCCTTACGCTCTACGGCGAAGAGTTGGTGATTGTGATCTACCTGGGGTGGATAGGTCTCGCGCTGTTGGGCTACGCCATGCTTGCGACGCGTCGCCATCGCGCCTTCGGTCCATGGGTTTGGCTCGCCATCATCTTCTTTGTCTTCTCCCTGGGGCCATACCTGAACATGAATGGGGGCATGGTGGAGATTGACGGTCGGCGGGTGCCGCTGCCCTTCCTGCCGCTCTTTGATGCGTTGCCTTTGTTCAGTCGGATCTCGCACCCATTCCGCTTTGTTGTGGGCGTGAGCTTGGCCATCTCGCTGCTTGCAGCGCATGGTCTGCGTCATATGACACGCCACTCCACCCCGAGGACGCGGTGGGCTCTGGTCCTCACCCTCTGTGTGGCTGGCCTTCTCGAGTATCGGTACGGCTCGCCTGCGACGCTCCCCGTTCCGACGTCGGATGCGGTCATCCCGAAGGCCTACACCGAGATGCGGTCGGATCCCGAGCCGGGAGCGGTTTTAGATCTGCCTCTGGCGGTCCCCAACCTCGAGCGTGCAGTCTATGTCTGGTACCAGACGGCGCATGGTCGTCCGGTGCCATGGGGTCTGAACGATCCGATGCCTGAGCCTCTGCTTCGAAACCGGTTCACGGCCACGCTCATTCGACTCGAGGCACACCGCGCTCGCTCGTCGCCGCCGGCGCTGCCAGAGCTGGACATGGTGGTTGGTGCCCGCTCGATGGCGATGCAGGGCTACCGCTACATTGTCCTTCACGAGAACCTCTACCCAGAGTTCAAGCGCATCCAAGTTGAGGCACTGCTCAGTGGCCTGTTCGGTGCGCCTCGACGTTATCCGTCGGATGGACTCCAGGTCTACACCCTGTGATCGAGGAGAACTGTGCGCCGTAGCCTGATCATCCTGACGGAGTTGTGTGTACTGGTTGGCCTGTACCTTCTGGCCAGTGCGGCGATGACCTGGCCCATGGCCTCAGACCCCGCGCGTGAGGTCGTTGGTGGCGGAGAGTTTGGCGGGTGGCTCTGGCGTATCTGGTGGCATTTCCAGGAGATTGAGGCGCTGCTTGCGACCGACATGAGCGCCTTTGAGCGGCTCAGGCACCTGGTGGGCCTCGGGCGATATCCTGAGACAGGAAATGTCCTCGATGTGTTGCTGATCAGCTACCCCATCGACCAGATCTGGGGTTTCCCCTGGCATCACAACATCAAGGTCTTGCTCATCTTGGTGGGCAACGGGCTCTGCGGCTATGCGCTGGCGCGCCGGTTCACGGACAGCCGCGTTGTGGCCTGGGCCGCGGGTTGTGTCGCGGTGGCGAACCCCCTCGTTATCGTGGACATCAACGGCACCGGCTTGAGGCAGGTGTTGCTGTGGTGGCTGCTGCTCTTTCCCATCAGCCTGATGCGAGCCACACGAACAGGGCGCATCATCGATGGGGTCTGGGTCGGCATCCTCTTCACGCTGGTGGGTGCCTTCTACTGGTTCTATGGCCTCTTTGCGGCCATGTTTGGTGTCGTTTGGCTGGCCCACTGGTGGGTCACGCAGCGTCCGCCTTGGCAGCGAATGTTTCGCTGGTTGTCCACGGCTGCGGTGGTGGCGGTGTTCGGACTGATCCTGTTTCTGTTGCCCTACTTCGCAGCAGGCTCTTCTGACCCCATGCGGGGCTCGATGACGGACTTGCCCGAGCTCAGCTTCTTCCTCAACTTCCCGGCCTACGACACGGTGGCATCGGCCCCGCTCAGGCCGATGTCCTACGAGGAGAACGTCCTCAGCTCCCTGAGACGGGTCATCATCAGCTCATGGCCTGCAGACCATGTGTTCAATCCTTTCCACGGGGTCAAGGCGTTCCCAACCTTGGTGTTCATCGTCGGAGTCCTGCCGTGCATCTGGATCAAGCACGCGCGTGTTTGGCTGGTCGTGTGGGTCATCTTCTGGCTCGGGACCATGGGTCCATTCCTCAAGCTGGGTGCCGATCGCGATTCGACCGATGTGATCTTCTTGGGTGAGCACGTTGTGCGCATGCCGTGGACGTGGATGTTCAAGTGGGTTCCAGGAATGTCTCGGATGTTCGCGCCCTATCGGATGAGCGCCATGATGGTGGTCTCCGGTGTCGTGCTCCTTGCGGTGGGTCTCAACGCCATCCGTGGACGTCGCCGGGTCTGGGTGGCTGGCTTGGTCGGACTCGGCGTCGTGGCGCAGCCCTTCTGGCACATCGACACCGGTCCAGTCCCCGAGGGCGTTCAGGAGCCCCCGCTGTGGCGTATACCGGGTGTTGTGAGTCCCTTCGATGTACCTCAGTGGTACCTCGACTTTGCGCCCGAAGGTCGAGAAGGCATCATCGAGCTGCCGCTCGAGCAGCAGCAGGATCTGATGTGTGTGTATCAGGTCTTCCACGAGCAGAAGCTGTATCGGTCGTGGGCCGGGGCCCCCGCTGTGCCGCCGCTCTTTCGCCAGGCTGGCGGCGGAGAGGCCGGTGATCTGATGCGATGGCTCGCAGAAGGTGAGGTCCCTCATCCCACTCTCGAGGAGCAGTTTTTGGTGTTGTCGAGGGAGCCCCTGAGCGCCGATCTGTCTCTGGTTCCGGATGTTGAGATTGCCGCGCTGATGGCAGGCGGCGACTACCGTTGGCTCTTGGTCCACGAGCGTGGCTACTACCTCTTGGACCCGCATGAGGGCGGCGTGCTGTATCGAGATGCCCTGCGACGCATCGGTGAACGCCTCGATGTGGAGCCGGTTGAGTTCTACGAACACGGCCTCGGTGTGGCGGAAGATCAGCACCTGACCCGTGAGGTTGCGCCGGCATGGATTCCCATGGCGGGCAAAGATGTGTCTGTTCCGCTGGATCAGATTCCGCGGCGGATGATGATGGCGGTGTTCGATCTGGCGCCGTGGCGTGAGCGCCTCGGTGAGATTGAATTGCCCAGCCTCAGGCCAGACATGCCCCCTCAGCCAGGGGATGGTCAGCCGGGCTCGCCACCCCCTCAACCGACCCCACCCCCTGAAGACAACGCGGTCTCTCCTTGACAGTGGGTGTGTCCCATGCGTTGATCTGGGCTTGAAGCGGCGCCTAAACAGGAGCGCAAGTATGCATCGGATCCCGGCCCTCCTCGCCTTGCTCTGCATGATGGGTTGCTATGCGGCCACGCGAAGCACGGTGGATTTGGTCAAGGTCGAGCAGAAGGTTGCGGAGGCCAAGGCCGCCGACGCCCATCGGCGGGCGGTGTATGCCTGGACCATGGCCGATGCATACCTGAAGAAGGCCCGAGATGAGTGGGGTCATTCCGACTACGAGGCGGCCGAGAAGATGATGCGTCAGGCAGAGACCTGGGCGGACAAGGCGATAGCAGAGGCGGCGACTGCACCGGTCGATGAGCGCTGGAATACGGCCACTGAGGGTAAGACTGCCCCGACTCCGGCACCTCAGCCTGTGTCATCCACCCCGGGGGTCTGGCAGTGATCCGGCTTGTGTGGTTGATGGGACTTGCTGGATGCATCCAGGCGGCAAAGTTGCCTGGTGAGAACGCATCCCTCACGGCCCAGATCGAGGAGATCAACAAGGACAAGTGGGCGCAGGAGTGTGCACCCAGGGAGACGGCCCTCGCCATCTCTCATGCAGACTTTGTGCAGCTCGAGTTCCAGCAGGGCGACGCTCGGCGTGCCACTGAGCACATGGAGACTGCGCGCACCAATGCGGCGGCAGCGATCGTCAAGGCGGACGAGTGCAGGCCCAAGGATCGGGACAACGACACCATTTGGGACCATGAAGACAAGTGTCCAGATGAGCCCGAAGACTTTGATGGTCATCTCGATGAGGACGGCTGTCCAGACTTTGACCGTGACGAGGACCTCATCGAGGACAGTGTCGATCTGTGTCCAGATGAGCCGGAAGATCGGGATGAGTTCCAGGATGAGGATGGCTGCCCTGATACCGACAACGACAGTGATGGAATCCTCGACGTTGACGATGGCTGCCCGAATGAACCTGAGACGATGAACGGCTACTTGGACACAGACGGATGTCCTGACAGCGGCCCGAGCGGTGTCGAGATCGCGCGAAACCAGATCGTGATCAGCGAGAAGATCCTGTTCGAGACCGGGCGATCGACCATCAAGCCTGTCAGTCACGGCATCTTGCAGGCGGTGGCGGCTGTACTCGCCGACTACCCGAAGATTGAGGTCCGTGTTGAGGGCCACACCGACTCTCAGGGTGGCGCCAGCAGCAACCAGCGTCTCAGTGAGCGTCGGGCCAAGGCTGTGCGTGAGCACCTCTCGAAGCAAGGCGTGGACAGCGGACGCATGACCGCGAAGGGCTATGGCGAGGAGAAACCCATCGACACCAACCGCACTCGGTCTGGTCGAGCCAACAACCGACGGGTTGAGTTTCACATCACGAACGCTGAGGACAGCGGCGTCCGCTGACGCGTCGGTCAGTCCAGCAAGTCGAGGACCGCCGCCCGTACCTGTTCTGTGGTGGGGCGCGGTGGGGTGATGCCGTCTGCCGGTGATGGGTCAGGCTGCCTGCCCGGCCAGTCGATGAGGAGCACGCGCGCGCTGTGTCCTGCATCGGTCTTGATCTGGCGGGCCAATCGTAGGCCAGGATTTGTGCGCCAACCCAGACCGATCAGGACCAGGTCAGGCCGGGTCATTCTGATCTGTCTCAGTGCGCGGTCGAAGGTCGACATCGGCGACAGATCGAGGTCGTCGCGCAAGGTGTTCACAAGAGACAACCGCCGATGGGCTTTCGGCTCGATGAGGACCGCTGTTGGTTTGGTGCGGCTCATGAGATCAGCCTCATCAGCTCATCTCCATCACATCGCTGACCAGTGAACAGAAAGAAGCCATGAGCGGCTTGATGGGCGAGCATGCCGTGGCCCGTCTGGAACCGAACGCCGGCGTCGAGACAGGCCGCTTTGCACGGGGGCTCGAGGTCCCAGTAGTTGATGTCGACCCAGCATGCGCCAGGAGCGAGCACTGAGGGCTGGAAGTCTCCAATCGTGAAACGGGCTCCGGCAGCGGTACAGTTCACGACAAGCGTGGCCTGGTGTGCGGCATCCGCGAAGGCCTCTGTCGTCAGCGGAGCGTGCCTGAGCGTCACATCCTGGGCGCTGGCATGGAGCTGATGCAGCATGGCTTCAGCCCTCTCTGGCGATCGATTCAAGACGACGACGTCGCGGGCGCCATCAGCCATGACCGCACAAGCAATGGCCCGGGCGGCTCCTCCGGCGCCGAGCAGCACCACTGTATGGCCGGGCCGGTCGCCCAGTGCGTCGAGGAATCCGCGTCCATCGGTGTTGTGACCGATCAATGCCGCTCCGTCCCGGACGACGACATTCACGGCACCGGCCTGCTCAGCGGGACCTGAGACGTGGTCGAGTTGTGCGAGCACGTTGGTTTTGTGAGGAACGGTGAGGTTCACGCCCGAGAGGCCATGAGCATCGAAGATGTCTCGCAGTTCAAGCGGTGTGCCCTGGGGAATGTCAATCGCGGCGTAGTGTGCGTCGATATCCAGTCGCGCGAACATGGTGTTGAACATGAGCGGAGAGAGGGAGTGACTCACGGGATGGCCGAGCAGAGCGAAGGCTGAGCTCATTACTTGAGTACCTGCTTGGCCACCGCAATGTCTGACTGAATCTGTGTGACAAGCTGTGCGGCATCGTCGAATGGGAGCTCACCACGAAGTCGCTCGATGAAGTCGACCTCGAGCGTTTTACCGTACAGGTCACCGCTGAAATCCAGCAGGTGCACTTCGATCAGGAACCCGTTGCCATCGAATGTGGGGCGTGTGCCCAGGTTGGCGACGCCCCGATGCCATGATCCGTCATCAAATCTGGCCCTCACGGCGTAGACCCCGCGCGCTGGTGTGAGCTCGGCTGGAGTCTGAAGATTTGCCGTCGGGAAGCCGATGGTTCGGCCGCGAGCATCGCCGGCCACGACCTCGCCTCTGATGCGATGAGGGCAGCCGAGCAGTGTCCCGGCCTCAGCCACATCTCCTTCGGCTACGAGCCGTCGGATTCGGCTGGAGCTCACTGTCTTGCCGTCGAGTTGGAGAGGCGTGACCTGAGTGACGGGAATGTTTGGGAAAGCGGATCGCAGGGTTTCAACGTCCCCTGCGCGACCGCGTCCAAAGCGGAAGTCGTAGCCGACCACCATGGCTTGTGGCTGAATTCGCCGACCCACGACGACGTCGAGGAACCACTCGGGTGGATGGGCGGCAAACTCGCGCGTGAAGGTCTCCACGACGATGTGGTCGACCCCGAGCTCTCCCATGATCTGTACTTTGTCGGCCCAGCTTTGGATTCGAGGGGCACGGTTGTTTGGCGTCAGGACCACCCGGGGAGGGGGATCGAAGGTGTACACAACCGCAGGCGCATCAGACGCGCGTGCGGTCTCTGTGAGCGCGCGGATCAGGTGTCGGTGCCCCAGGTGTAGGCCATCGAAATTACCGATGGTCAGCACCGGCGAGATGGCCGATGCTGGGTAGGTTTCAGATCCAGCGAAGACGGAGGGCATCGCGGCGACATATCCCGGTTTGGGTACGGTTGGTTCAGGCCGTGAGCGTCAGGCTCGGCTCCCCGTAGAGATAGCCTTGCATGAGATCGACCCCAGCATCAGCCAGCGCAGCGGCTTCCTCGTCAGTCTCCACACCCTCAGCCACTACCTCTGAGTCGGTCGCCTCAGCGAAGCTACAGAGCAGATCGACCAGCCGTCGCTTGTGCTCGTCCTTGTCGACATTTCGGACGATGCTCATGTCGACCTTCATGAAGTGAGGCTGAAGCTCGGCCAGCATGTTGAGCGCGGCATACCCTGATCCGAGGTCGTCTACAGCGATCTGGAAGCCCATCGCTTTGACCCGCTCGAGCGCCCCCTCCCAGGAGAAGTTCGCGCCGACTTCTGACCGCTCTGTGATCTCGAGGACCACGCGGTCAGACCACAGCTGGAGCACCTCCATGCGGGTGCTCAAGGAGGTCGCATCCACCAGTTCCTGTGGGTGGAGGTTCATGAAAATACGGGTGCTGTTGGGCAGTCGCATGAGCCATTCCGCGGCACGTGCGACGACCACGGAGCCAAGCTCTCTCAGCATGCCGTGTCGCTCTGCTGCCGCGAGTACCGGCCCAGGCCCATCCAGTGTCGGGTGAGACGAGCGGAGCAGCATTTCGTAGCCAAACACTGCACCGGTCGATGTCCGGACGATGGGCTGAATCGCCAGTCGTAGTCCACTTCCGCTGATGACATCTGTCAGTTGTCTGCGCTCTTGGGCGGATCCTGCACCACGCTGATTCTGCAGCATGGAGGTCAGGCGATGGTGGTTGGACAAGGCCTCCTTCACGGTCTCGACGAGGGTGTTGGCGTCGAAGGGCTTCTCGATCACGCGAGAGACCTTTCCCACATTCACGGCCGTCACCACCAGGGGAAGCACGAGCTCACCGGTCATGAGCATGCGTACGCACCTGGGCTGAATCTCCCGAAGACGCTGAAGGACTTCGAGTCCATCCATATGCGGCAGCTTGTAGTCCACCAAGATCACATCGAATGGCTGTCGTGCTGCGAGGTCGAGGGCGTTTGCCCCCAAGGACACGGTCATCAACTCATGTCCGGCGCTCTTCAGCACTCGCTCCACAGAAGCCAGGACCAATTGGTCATCGTCTACCACCAAGATCCGCGCCATGGTCTCCTCTCTCTCAGACGGACGCTGTCGCGTCGCCCATGTTGTCGGGGAGGTCGGTCGATGGTTTGCCGAAGAGGTAACCCTGAAGAAGGTGTGCGCCGCAGTCGCGCAGAGCTTCCGCCTCTTCTCCAGTCTCCACGCCCTCAGCGATCAGCGTGGCCTCTGTGGCATCCGCAAAGCGGCAGAGCAGGTCGACCAAGCGCTGCTTTCGCGGGTCGCAGTCGATGCCTCTCACAATACTCATGTCGACCTTGATGAAGCTTGGTTGGAGCTCGGCGAGCACGCTCAGTGAGCTGTACCCCGCACCCAGATCGTCGACGGCGATGGCAAAACCCATGGCCGTCACTCGCTCGACGCTTTCATCCCAGGCCTCGATTCCTTGCAGTCGACTGCGCTCCGTGATCTCGAGCACCACCCGCTCAGCCCAGGGCTTCAGGGGTTCGAGGCTTGCACACATGCCGTCGGGATCCGCGAGCTCATCGGGGTGAAGGTTCATGAAGAGCTTGATGTCTTTCGGAAGTTGGCCCATCCAGTTGGCAGCGTGTTTGCTCACGGCCTGTCCAAGCTGGGGGAGCATCTGGTGTCGCTCTGCAGCCCGGATGATGGATAGGGGTCCATCGAGGACGCTGTGATTGGATCTCAGCAGGCACTCAAAGGCTCGGATTTCACCGGACTTTCCGCCCACGATCGGCTGAAGCGCCAGTCTGAGGTGTCCACCATCGAGACACTCCTCGAGCATCTCTCGTTCGTGCTCAGACGCGGCCTGTTCCTGGACTTGGTAGACCTCCATCATGCGTCGCCTGGCGGTCATGGCGTCCTCGACGGCGCCGACCAGTCCCGCAGACTCGAAGGGCTTCTCGACGACCCTCATCACCTCACCACGGTTGACGGCCTCCATGATCATCGGCAGATCGAGGGCGCCGGTGACGAGGATGCGCAGACATCCTGGCTGGACCTCGCGAAGCCGCTGCAAGACCTCGAGTCCGTCGATGAATGGCAGGTGATAATCCACCAAGGCCACGTCGAAAGCACGGTCTGAGGCGATCTGAAGGGCATCCGCGCCATGTCCTGCAGGCACAACCTCGTGTCCGGCGTTCACCAGAATGCGAGAGATACACCGACGAACCAAGGGATCGTCATCGACCGCTAAAATTCGTGCCATCAAGGGTCCTCAAGAACGGCTTCTGGGTCAAAGAGTCATCTGGTAGATGAGTCCGACATGCTCCCGCATTATGCACCAGTTCAAGGTCATACGGATCCAGTGCCTCGCAATTCAAGGATGACCTTCGGAGAGATGAAGCATGAAGGTCTTGATCGCGGATAAAATGGCGCCTGTTGTCGCCCCGTCACTCACGGCTCTTGGATGCACCGTTGTGCAAGATCCAACCCTCTCTGGCGACGCCCTACAGGCCGCCATTGACCAGGAAAATCCTGCGGTCTTGGTTGTTCGCTCCACCAAGGTCACAGAAGCGCACTTGGCGGCGGGTAAGTCGCTCGCAGTCGTGGTCCGCGCCGGCGCAGGTGTCAACACCATCGCCCTGGATGCTGCGAGTGAGCGCGGGATTTATGTGGCGAATTGCCCTGGAAAGAATGCTGCTGCGGTCGCTGAGTTGGCGCTGGGACACATTCTCAACGCAGACCGGCGAATCGCGGACAACGTGGAAGCGCTTCGGGCGGGTGAGTGGAAGAAGAAGATTTTCGCCAAGGGCACGCGCGGGCTCAAGGGGCGAACCCTTGGGCTCATTGGTATGGGCAATATTGGCAGTGAGGTCGCCCGTCGGGCTCAGGCTTTTGACATGGCAGTCGTGGCTTGGGACATATCGCTGACACCAGAGCGGGCGGCCACTCTGGGTGTGACACAAGCTGACACCGCTGAAGCTGTGGCCGCCATGTCCGATGTCCTCAGTGTCCATGTGGCCCTCAACGAGCACACCAAGGGTCTCGTGTCGAAGTCGGTATTCGAGGCCATGAAGCCTGGCGCCATCTTCATCAATACCTCTCGAGGACCAGTTGTTGACGAGGATGCGTTGGCCTGGGCAATAGACGACAAGGGCATCAAGGCCGGCCTGGACGTCTTCTGCGACGAGCCGGGAGCGGATGGGCCCTGGACCACGGCGCTCGCTGCCAAGCCTGGTGTATACGGAACACACCACATCGGGGCGAGCACAGACCAAGCCTCTGAGGCTGTGGGTGACGAGGTGGTTCGCATCATCACGGGGTGGAAGAACACAGGTGAGGTCCCCAACTGTGTGAACATCGCACGCAGTCTCCATGCCAGTCATCTGCTCGTGGTACGCCACAAGGATGAGGTGGGTGTGCTGGCGCACGTTCTGAACTCGCTGCAGGAGACGAATATCAACGTTCAAGAGATGCAGAACATCGTCTTCGAGGGTGCGCTGGCCGCCTGCGCACACATCCAGGTCAACCCGGGGCCGGGCGCCTCGGTGTTGCAAAAAATTGAGTCCAATCAAGCCATTTTCGCGGTCGATGTTGTCGCGATGGAGGATGCATGAGTCGCGCCCACAACTTTTCAGCTGGTCCAGCCGTCCTTCCCCTGAGCGTCATTCAGGAGCTCGCAGCCGCCCTTCCAGAGTTTCAGGGTACGGGTCTGGGTCTGATGGAGCTCTCTCATCGCTCCCCAGCATTTGATGGTGTTCACCGCTCAGCCGAGACGCGGCTGCGCCGAGTACTCGACATTCCCGACGACTACGCCGTTCTCTTTCTGCAGGGGGGCGCGAGCCTCCAGTTCGTGATGACGGCGATGAACCTCATTGGTGAGGGAGAGTCTGCGGACTTTGTGGTGACGGGTACGTGGTCGCAGAAGGCACTCAAGGAAGCCCAGCGTGTGCGTTCGGCGCGCGCCGTATGGGATGGCGTCGACATGCACTTTGACCGCCTGCCGACCTCGATCGATGTGGATTCGAATGCCTCCTACCTGGCCTACACCACGAACAACACCATCTACGGCACGCAGTTTAAGGGTCATCCTGACAGCGCAGGGGTTCCCCTCGTTGCTGACATGAGCTCCGATATCGCGAGCTGCCCGATTGATGTCTCAGCTCACGGTCTCATCTACGCAGGCGCACAGAAGAACCTCGGTCCCAGCGGTGTCACGGCGGTGATCCTGAGTCCGTGGGCACTCGAGAAGTCTCCAGGTAACCTCACCCCGATGCTCGACTACAGACTTCAGGTTGAGAAGCGTGGGCTCTTCAACACGCCCAACACCTTCGGTATCTATGCGCTTGAGCGAGTGTTGGCCTGGGTGGAGGAATTGGGCGGACTGGATGCAATGGCGTCGCGGAATCAGTCCAAGGCGGATGCACTGTACGGCGAAATTGATCGCACAGGTTTCTACACGGGGCATGCCCAGACGCCAGATCGCTCCAACATGAACGTGACCTTCCGGACGCCCAGCGATGAACTCGATGCGAAGTTCGTTTCGTCGGCGGATGCTGCCGGCCTCAAGGGCCTCAAGGGTCACCGCTCAGTGGGTGGTCTTCGCGCCAGCATCTACAACGCTTGTCCTCCCGAGTCTGTGGATGCGCTGGTGTCCTTCATGGCCGAATTTGAGCGCGCGAACGGCTGATCACCGGGGCTTTGCCCACTCGATGTCGCCGGCGGTGCGGATCTTGGCTGCCTTGAAGGCTGTCTTGACCCGCTCAGTGACGTCGGTGCCGAAGGCCGTTTCATAGCGACCATCGAAGACGTAGGCTTTTACCTTTAGCTCGACCGCGAAGCGCTCTGCACCATGGGGCACCGGGCCTTCTCGAACACTCACCGTGATGGGGAGATCGATGAACACGTAGCGGCTAGATGCGGTGGCCTCGTACACGATGCGCTTGGCGATTTTGATGTCCTCATTACACCCCACCCAGAACGGGAAAGTGCACATCTGGTGAAGCTGCCCTGCGTTCGCCGAGGACACGCTGTCGTTGAGGAAGCGATGGTTTGGGATGGAGACCATGTTGTCATCGAGCGTTTGGACGCGGACCGCCCGCAGCCCGATCTCGACGACTTCGCCGTAGGTCTCTCCAAAGGCGATGCGGTCACCGACTTGAAAGGGTCGATCAAAGAGCAAGATGATTCCAGCCATCAGTGATGCCAGCAGATCTTTGAAGGCGAAGCCGATGGCGACTGCAGCGGAACCGCCGACGGCCAACAGGGCCTCGGAGGAGAATGAGAACAGCGAGCTGGCCACCAGGACTGTGGCGATGATCAGGACGAGAAAGCGCGTGATCGCACTGACTTGCTTGAAGAGCAGTCGTCGCTTGTTGATGCGTTCGCCGAGGGCGTCCAGGGATCGTGCTGCGATGCGGCCACCGATGAACGCGACCAGGACCACCGCCAGCGCGAACGGCAGTCTGTCCCAGACGACGAATTGCAGGAGGTTGGTGGGTGCATCCATGGATCAACCCTTGTGCAGGAAGCTTCGTCGCCGCAGGTATCGCTCGGTGGCGGGTAGCCAGTTGAGGCGGACCTTGTAGCGGTTGGCATCGGTGGTGGTGATCAGGCTTGCTTGTTCGAGGCCACGACAGATGGCCCTCACGCGAACGTCGCTGATGTTGAGAACCAGTGAGAGTTCATCGACCGTGATGTCTTCGTGGAGGATGATCGCGGTCAGCGTAAACAAGGCATCGTCAGAGAGGCCCTCGAGTTCTGCGCCATCGGGGGTCTTGGGGATGCCAACATCCACATCCCCGCTCTGGATGCCTGCACTCAGACAATCGACCCAGATGCGCGCAGCCACCGTGGGGTTGCCCTGGCTGATGTCGACCATCAGTCGCCAGAAGGCCCGCTCCGTGCGCTCGATTCGTCTTGAATGATCGGGACCTTTGCTGCCTTGCTGGAGCAAGCTGTCGAAGCGGGGCTTGAGCTGGACGCGCCTGGTCTGAGCATGCAGCCAAGCGGACATGTCGGGTGCAGTCATTGGTGAGAGGTGGATCTCTTTCTGGAAAATGCCGACCTGGCCGACGTTGTCCATGCCGCGCAAGAAGGCCCAGGAGGGTCCATGAAAGCTCGCCACCCAGAAGTGATGATCGGCTGTGGCTTGCATGACATCGAGGACCGAGTCGATGCCTTGGTAGTGGTCGACTGCCCGGAGGAAGAGCCTGTGGAGGTTTGACACCAGGATGAGTGCGCGCGGTTTACTGCGTAGCGCCGAGACGACGTCCTCGGTGTTTGGGCTGGCGCTCAACTCAAGATCTCGAATGAGCCAGTTGAGCGCTTGCGTCTCGCGTGTGTGCGCCACAGGTGCGCTCGCAGTGATCACGTGACCCTCGTGTGAGCTGGCGAGTCGCTTCATCAGCACACTCTTGCCCATGCCGCGATCACCGGTGATGGCGAGCAGTCCGCGACGCGGATCTTCTGACCAACGACGGATGTGGGCGGTCGCCCGCCGCATGGGTTCATCGAGATTGACCTCGCTGAGTGCGGACTGGCCGATGGCATTCCGAACATCGAGCGCGAGGGGTGTACGGGGCTTGCTTGTATCGCTGTGGAGCTGTCGTCTGGCCAGCAGTGCGCCCAGCCAGGCCAGTCCTGCGCGCGACTCAATCAGACCATGAAGCAGGGACGAACAAAGTCGAACAAGAATCAGAACGAGGGCCGCAGTAGCGCTGACGACGGATAGCGCTGGGTGAGATGCTCGTTTCAGGATCCATGCGGCGATCGGCCCCTCGGTCCCCCCCAAGGCCACTTGCTGGCGCAGTGCATCTCCCCATCGCACCAGTCCCACCAGGACGGCGATGACGGCGATGAGTTGAATGACCTGTGCGAAGAGTGTCGCGACTGTATCGGCACCGAGGATGTTGCTCAGCAGCACGGAGAGGAGGATCTGAACAGCAGCGAGGAGGCCCAAGACCTTTGCCGTCCACATCATGCCTGCCCTCACGGTGGGGTCGACAACCCTCAGTGCGGGCCGGGACTCCTCGGGGGTCACCAGGGCAAGCTCGATGAGCCCCTGACTCAACCGTACAGCGGCACCACAGACAAAGATCAGCGCCACCCACGCGAGGAGGGGGATGTCAGCCTGCAGCCACAGGATGATGGTGAACCCGATTCCACCCACGATGATGTCTTGGATTGCGCGACCGATGGGTGGGGCGCTGGCGGCCCAGTCCCCGGCCACCATCCAGCTTGGGAAGTCTCCTCGCTGGGTCCATTGGCTCCCATCATTTCGGGCGTCAGGATTGGACAATATCTGCGTCGTCCAGCGAGGGATGCGGCCGTGAACCCACATACCAAAGACAAGCAAGAGAGCGAGCTGCATCAACCCGAGAAAGAGACCACCGAGGGCTTGAACCTGATCGAGCTCTGCGGGAGAGCGGCGCCAGGTGTTGAGCGTTCGTCGGCTTGCTGAGGCGATATCGATAGGGATGGACTTCAACTCGGTCTTGACCGCGGAGAGTTGAACCGGAGAATCGCGGACACTGGAAGAGGTGAGGTGGACGGCGGATCGTCGGAGGGCGCGCGCAGTGACCAGATTTGCCGAGGCGCCATCGATCTCATTCAGCATGGATGCCGTTCGGTCTTCGTGCACCTTGATGAATGCGGCACGCGACGCCGCGAGGCGACCATCTTCACTCACGCCACTTGGCTGGACTTCTGCTCGGGCGACCTCGAGATCTCGCTCTGCCTCGGCGTGCGCCACCAGGGCTTGTGCCCGATCATCGAGTATGCGATCGACCAAATTATGAAGGCTCTGGGCTGTTTGATCGATCTGTTCTTGTCGTTCCGTTGATGCCGGCGGCAGTGCGAGTGCGGCAGAGAGCTGGACGGAGAGCGATTCAATCTCACCGGTTCGTGCTGCGCGACGCGCGCTGGCCTCTCGTGTTCGATCTGCGTCACCAAGCATCATCCGTCGCGTGCGCTCGGTGAACTCAGCCGCTCGTCGCTCCACAGGATCGGCGGGCACCTCGGCCGTGCTGGTGATCTCGGCCGTTTGTGGGGAATCCTCTGCCCAAGCCGGCTGCACCGTGAGGGCGCCTAAGCTGATAAAGACCACGAAGAGTCGGCTGAGAGGGAAAACGCACATTTGGCCTCAGTGTACGCAAATCGGTGAACCAAAGTCCCACAGACGGCAGGGAAAGCCTCGCTGTCTGGTCGCTGCGGGGGTAGTCTCGGGCCGTGGCACAGGTGCATAAACAACGATCCAGCATTCGAGAGCGTGTTCGCGCGGAGCGTGGCAACGAGTTTGTCCAGGGTGGTGCGTCGATCGCTCTGCTCTATCCGAGCCCATACCGCGCGGGGATGAGCTCGGTGGGGTTTCAGTGGGTCCTCAAGCTCCTGCGCGATGCGGGCTATCAAGTCGAGCGCGCCTTCTTGCCTGACGACGTTGAGGCCTGGAAGAAGGATCGTGCCCCTCTGTACACCTACGAGACGGAGCGGCCCGTGGGTCACTTTCCCACCATCGGTGTGAGCCTCGCGTACGAGCTCGAGCTTGCGGGGCTGATCGAGGCACTGAAGCTTGCGGGCATTCCACCGCTGCGGAGGGACCGGGGTCCGGAGCATCCGCGGATCATCATGGGCGGTCCGCTCACCTTCTCCAACCCCCTCCCAGCAGCACCTTTCGTCGACGCCATGATCATGGGCGAGGCTGAGGACGTTCTTCTGCCTGCCTTTGAGGCCGCTGTTCACACAGAGGGCCCGGCCTGGCTCGATGAGATCGCGGCCCTAGATGGCGGCTACGTCCCAGACCTCCATGGTGAGCGATTGCCGGCGGTGGCAAAGGCTTCAGACGCACTGCTGCCCGCCTTCGCGCCGATCATGGCCCCCGATGCAGAACTCTCCGACATGTTCCTCATCGAGGGCGAGCGAGGCTGTCACAGAATGTGCTCATTCTGCGTGATGCGTCGCTCAACCAACGGCGGCATGCGCCTCGTGAGCCCCGAACGGATCATGTCATTTGTCCCTGAGGACGCAGCCCGTGTTGGGCTGGTGGGGGCCGCCATCTCGGATCACCCTCAGCTCGTGGGCCTCTTGGACACCATCGTGTCCAGCGGTCGAGGGGTCGGCATCAGCTCACTCAGGGCGGACAGAGTGGCCCGAAAGCCAGACATCGCGCGACTCCTTCGGGCGGGTGGCTACAAGACGCTGACGGTGGCATCGGATGCAGCATCTGAGCGTCTACGGCGAGACATCAGCAAGGGCACCAAGGAAAACCACCTCATCGAGTGCGCGAAGCTGGCTGCAGAGCATCGCTACAAAGTCATGAAGGTCTACATGATGGTCGGTGTGCCCGGAGAGACAGAAGAAGACATCGACGAGCTCATTCGATTCTCGACTGAATTGGGCAAGATCGTGCCAGTCTCGCTGGGCATAGCGCCCTTCGTTCCCAAGCGGAACACCCCGCTGGACGTGGCCGAATTTGCGGGCATCCGAACGGTGGAGCGTCGACTGAAGTACCTCAGCCGCGGACTCAAGGGTCGTGTCGAGGTGCGCCCGACCTCTGCCCGCTGGGCCTGGATTGAGTCGGAGATGGCTCAGGGTGGCTGGAGTGCGGGGGAAGCCGTATACGAGGCGGTCACCGCAGGCGGGAAGTTCTCCGCCTACAAGAGGGCCTTCCAATCGGTGGACCCGACATCGAGGGCACCATGGAGGGTGGTCGCATGAATGACCGTGAGCGAATCGAGACCTGGCTGAGTGCTGGTGGGGCACCAAGCACCGACATCGAGCGTCGGCTCATTCGCCGGCTGCCATGGGTTCAGGGCGCCTTGAGTGAGCGCGCCCATGAGGCCATAGATGCAGCACTCATGGGCATCGAGTCACCACCTGCGGTGAGCGGTACGCTCGCCGAGCGTGTCCGCGCGGCTCAGGCAGGAGCTGAGATGAGCGTCCATCAGTTGGCTGCATTGGAAGCCGAAGCCGAGGCGGCGGATGACCCTCATCTGTGGGTTTCCGCTGCCCGATTGCACGCCCGCGCAAGCCCCGACCGAGAAGCCGCTGCCCGACGCGCATTGTCGGCACAGGAGCTCCCTTATGTGTTCCCAGGAGAGGTCGACAGCTTGATGGTCGATGTCCTCGCGGCTGGTGAGAAGGTGCTTCCCGCGCTTCATGTGGACTGGATTCGGAAGCTGACAGACTGGATTTCACCCGCGCTTGCCTTGGACTGCAAGACCCTCGGTTTGTGGTTCTGGCCGGTCCTTCGAAGTCTTGATCCAGGACGGCTCGGTCGTCCCCTGGATCGTCTTGCAGCCTCGGATCTGGGGCCAGGAGGCAAGGGGATGGTCGTGATCTACGCGGAGCGCCTTGGCGTGAATCTCCCGAGCCTAGAGACGCCGATGGGTGCCCTCGACGAACGGATCGCCTCGTTGGCGCGAATGGCGGTTTCTCAGCACTAGCGGGGACCACAGGTTACGGCTTCCGACTCCAGGAGGGCGCATGTACAAGGACTACTTGATTTTGGGCGGCGCAGGCCTGGTTGGTCTGCAGGTATGCCGAAACATTGTGAGGCGGCTGGAGCCCACTCGCATCATCGTTGCATCCTTGTTCGAGCATGAAGCTGAGGCAGCTGTGGGTCGGCTCGAGGCAGAGTTTGGCAACAAAGTCGCCTTTGTCCCGGCGAGTGGAAACCTCTTCGTGCCATCCGATCTGGCCAAAAAATCTCGGTCGGATCTGCGCGGTGACCCCCAGCTTCGTCGACGTCTCCTCGCTGCGCTGTACGACGACTTCGAGACCGCCTACAAACAAAACCACTTGGCCAAGATGATCAAGCGGCATCGGCCCGATGTGATCGTGGACTGCGTGAACACGGCGACGGGCTTGAGCTACCAGGACGTCTTCGATGGCGCGACCAAGGTTCGTGAGTGGATCTCAGACAAGGGCATCGACAACAAGAGCGTCGAGGACGTCGAGGCGCTTCTCCTCAGCCAGTCCGCCCCTCAGATCATTCGCCATGTGCGCTTCCTGCATCGTGCGACCACGGAGTACGCGACCAAGGTCTATCTGAAGGTGGGCACCACTGGCACGGGTGGCATGGGGCTCAACATTCCTTACACGCACTCAGAGGACAAGCCCTCCAAGGTTCTGCTGGCCAAGAATGAAGCTGCCTTTGGACACACGGGTCTGCTCTTTCTCTTGGCTCGGACCCCCAACGCGCCCATCGTCAAGGAAGTGAAGCCTGCAGCCATGATTGGCTACCGCGGAGTCGAGGTTCGCCCGGCGCGCGACAAGCACGGAAACGATGACTTGTTCGCGCCCAAGACGGTTGAGGTCACCGATGTGGACTCCCTGAATCTTGCTGAGCCCATCAAGGGCTACAAGAAGCTGGGCAAGCTTGAGGTGCCGATTGTCGATACCGGCGAGAACGGCGTGTTTACGGCCGGTGAGTTCGTGGCCATCACAGCCATGGGCCAGATGGAGTACATCACGCCCGAAGAGATCGCACAGGTGGTTGTCCATGAGATCCGAGGCGCCAACACGGGCCAGGACATCATCTCAGCCCTCGACGGCAGCGTTCTGAACCCCTCTTACAAAGCGGGACTGCTTCGAAATGCAGCGATGCACGACCTGGCCGCGGCAGAAGCCGACAGTGGCATTCCGTCGATCGCGCTGGGTCGATTGGGTCCTCCTGAGCTCTCCAAGCTGTTGTTCGAAGCCCACCTGATCAAGAGCGCCCTCGGTGACTTTGATGCGGTACTCAGCGACGGCTTGGGTCCGAAAGCCATGGCGAATGCGCTCTCTGAGGTGCTCGAATCCTCAGGCGTTCATCGAACGGCGCCGAGTATCGGTATCCCTGTGCTCCTGCCGGACGGCAAGACCGTCTTGCGCGGTCCCCGCATCAATGTGCCAGAGATCAAGGGCCGCTCGAGCAGTGTCGACATCAGCAAGCGCTCCGACGTCGATAAGTGGGCCAAGAAGGGCTGGATTGATCTGAGGCCGGCCAACATGAAGCGCTGGAAGGAGCGGTTCGCAGCGATGGTTGAGGCGAGACGAGATCTGCGCGCGGCGGGCTCAGCTGCAGCGACAATCCAGACCTACATGGGCACCACCATGGAAATCGGCGAGGTCGTGGCCTGGATCTTCAATAATGAGCTCGGCGGCCATCGCATCAAGTAATGGCGAAGACCTTCACGCTTGATGGGCTCGATGTGCGGGCCGTATCTGTGGCCGGCATGGAGACATGCATCGAGCTGCCCTCGCTCAAGACCTGCTTCGACATCGGACACGGGCATCGCTCGACTGCACGGAACCACACGGTGCTGTTCACCCACGCCCACATCGATCACATGGGTGGCATTGGTCACCACGCCGCCACGCGGTCCATGCTCAGCATGGCCCCGCCGACCTATGTGGTCCCCAACGCGGTTGTCGGTGGCGTGGAGCGACTTCTTGATGCCTTTCGGGCGCTCGATGGGTCGGAAATTCCAGCCACGATCACGGGACTCAAGCCAGGTGAGTCGATGCCGCTCGGCAAGCGCTGGACAGTGAGGCCCTTGCCCTCGTTCCACCCAGTACCGAGTCAGGGCTATGCCTTGATGGAGCGTCGCAAGCGACTCAAGCCTGAGCTTCAGGGTGCTGGCCGAGAGGCCATTCGTCAGGCGGCCCTCAGCGGTGAGCAGATCAATGAGGAACATGAACATGCCAAGCTGGTCTTCTCTGGTGACACGACCATCGAGTTCATCGAGCGAAACACTGTGGCACAGCAGGCGGACATCTTGATCATGGAGGTCACCTTCATCGATGACCGTGTGAGCGTAGAGAGTGCACGAAAGAACGGGCACATCCACCTCGATGAGGTGATCGAGCGGGCGGAACTCTTCCAGAACAAGGCGATCTTGTTCACGCATCTATCGGCTCGATACCGAGAGCATGAGGCCAAGCAGACGCTGGCAGCGAGGCTGCCCGATGGTCTCAAGGACAGGGTCACGCTGCTGGGCTTCTGAGATTGGAACCGAGGCTCTAAGCGCCTATTTTTATGATCAAAATCCACAGTATGTCTCAGGACCGGTCCCCCGTCCGATGTGCTGACAGGTGTCATTGACGTCCCCCTGACGATGTTGTGTTCGTCTCGATCAGTTGAGGAGGACACACAGATGAAAACCAAGACAGAACGCCTGGACCCCCTGGGTCTTGCAGCGATGCACCTTTCAGTGACATCGCAGGTCAGCCCTCCTGTTATTTTTGAGGAGGAGGGCCTCACGGGCCATCGCGTCCGTCGTTGGCTGACTGTACTGGCTGTGATGCGGCACTACGGCTTGGACGCGGGGGAGGTGGCTGAGCTGATGAAGGTTCCCGAGAAGACAGTGCATCGAATGCTCTACGGTCTTCGAAGGCTCCAGAGAACCGATTCCCGAGTAGCGTCGGCGATCAGCAGGCTCGATTCCATTGACGCTGGCGCACCACAGGCGGCCTAAGCGCGACCGTTACTCGTTTTGGTCGGAGGTCTGGCGCAGGCGGACGTACAGTCGCTTCATGCTCATCGCGTTGTCTGCTGGCGTCCCCAGTACGGCTGTGCCAGCGTCCACGTCTCGAGTCACCCCAGACTGTGCGCCGACTCGCGCTCCTGCACCGATGTGAGTGTGTTCGACAACACCGACTTGTCCCCCCATGACGACGTGGTCACCAACGGTCACCGATCCACTCAGCCCAGTCTGTGCGGCGATGACCACGCCCTCACCGAGTTGGCTGTTGTGACCGATGTGCACCAAGTTGTCGATTTTGGTTCCTCGACCGATGCGGGTGTCACCCAAGAAGGCACGGTCGATGGTGGTGTTCGCCCCAATCTCCACGTGGTCTTCAAGGACGACTCGACCGCGGTGAGGGACGCGGACGAGGCCCTCTGGTGTGGGATGAAGGCCAAACCCGTCGGCGCCCAGGACGCTGCCCGCATGCAGCACGCAGTCGGCACCAACGATGGTGTTCGGGTACAGGACTGCTCGCGGGTAGAGCACGCTCCGCGGTCCGATGGTGCAACCTGCCATCACCACGACTCCTGCATGAAGGGTTGCTGTGGCGTGGACAAAGGCTGACTCATCCACCTCCGCGGAGTGATGAGTGAATGCGGCATGTTCCACGGGGAACAATCGCTCAATAAGTAGGATAAAGGCAAGTTTTGGGTCATCAACGATGATGCATGTTCGGTCGGGAAGCGCGCACGTTGAGAGGACAACGCCCGCTGAACTCTCGACGCTGGTTTTGCCCGTGTAGAACGACACATCATCGGGCCCGGCATCATCCAGTGTGGCCAGCCCGGTCCAGCGACGTTCGCTTCCGTGGTGTTCTCCATCCAGCCACTCCGCCAGACGAAGTGAGCTGTGCTGGAGCGTCACGGGTGGAGCCGGTCAATCATGCGGGGGAACGGCACCGTCTCACGGATGTGTCGAATTCCACACACCCAGCAGACCAGTCGCTCGAGGCCCAAGCCGAAGCCGCCGTGAGGTACAGAGCCGTACCGCCGAAGGTCCAGATACCACTCAAAGTGCTCTTGGTTGAGTCCATGCTCGGCGATCTTGCGAAGCAGAACCTCTTCGGAGTCCTCTCGCTGTCCGGAGCCGATGATCTCGCCGTAGCCCTCGGGTGCGAGCATATCCATGCCCAGCACCCGCGCAGGGTTCTCGGGATCCTCCTTCATGTAGAAGGCTTTCACGGCAGTCGGGTACCGGTGGACCATGATGGGTCTGTCGTACTGCTGAGTCAGGCATGTTTCATGCGGGGATCCGAAGTCATCATCAGGATCGACGGGCTCACCCAGCTTCTCGAGCTGGACGCAGGCGTCGTCGTAGCTCATTCGTGGGAATGGTTTCTGGACGTTCTCCAGGACGCTGATGTCTCGCTCGAGTACCTCGAGGTGTTGCCGTCCGCCGTTGTCCAGCACGTACTTGACGACCTCCACCATGAAGTCCTCCGCGAGGTCCATGACGTCGTCGATGTCGGCATAGGCGACCTCAGGCTCGACCATCCAGAACTCGGTGAGGTGACGCCGTGTCGATGACTTCTCGGCCCGGAATGTGGGTCCGAAGGTGTAGGTCTTTCCGAAGGCCATGGCGCCTGCTTCTTGGTAGAGCTGGCCAGACTGGCTCAGGTAGGCTGGCTGACCGAAGTACTCCGTCTCAAAGAGCGTCGATGTGCCTTCACAAGGGTTGGGCGTGAAGATGGGTGAGTCGAGCAGCAGGTAGTCGCGGGTGTCGAAGTAGTCTCGAATTGCCCGGACACAGAGATGTCGGATCTTCAGGATGGCGTGCTGCTTCTTGGACCGCATCCAGAGGTGGCGGTGATCGTGCAGGAAGGCGGGGCCATGCTCTTTGGGGCTGATCGGGTAGCCGGTCACGCTCTGGTGAATCTTGACGCCGGTCACCTTCATTTCGAATCCACCCTGGGCGCGCTCGTCGGCGTGGATTGTGCCCGTGAGGCTCAGAGAACTCTCTTGGCCGAGGCGTCGCAGATCGTTGAAGGCGTCTTCACCGAGTTCAGCCTTCTTGGCGACGCACTGGATGATGCCTGTGCCGTCACGCAACTGAGGGAATGCGATCTTGCCTGAGCCCCTGATGTTGTAGAGCCAGCCATTCAGGGTCACTTCCTGATCGACAAATTGAGCGATGTTTACGATTGTGGCTTTGCTCGACATGGCGCCCTCCGTTGGGTGGACGGGTCTAACACCGATGACAGTGCGTGGCCTCAGCTGTCTCGAGTGATGTTGTGCTTCTTCATCAAGCGCGTGATCGATTTTCGGTCCATGTCCGCGTGACGGGCCGCCTTCGAGACATTTCCATCGTGCCGATCGAGGAGGTCCAGGAGGTACTGTCGCTCAAAGGCACTGATGAGCTGATCCTTGGCGTCTTTAAACGGCAGCGTGTTGTCGGAGGCCTGGGTTGGCTTGGTTGCTGCAGTCAACTCAGGGGATGCCGCCGCTTGTGTCGCGGGTCGCATCGAGTCTGGCAGGGCGGACATGTTGATGGTGTTGCCATCGCTGAAGGGAAGCGCTCGCTCGATCACGTTGCTGAGCTCCCGCACGTTGCCAGGCCAGTGATACGCCGTGAACACATCGAAGACCGTCTGGTCGATGGTCTTTACGGAGGTGTTGTGGGTCGACCGCTCGAGCAGGTGGCGGGCGAGCATCGGAAGGTCCTCGGCCCGGTCACGCAAAGGTGGCATGCCCATCTCGACCACCGCCAATCGGTAGTAGAGATCTTCTCGGAATCGGCCGCGGTCCACCTCTTCACGTAGATTTCGGTTTGTGGCCGCCACCACCCGGACGTCGATGGGCTTGGTCTTGGTCGCCCCGACACGTCGCACTTCCCGTTGCTCGAGCACGCGCAGGAGCTTGGGCTGGAGTTCAAGGGGTAGCTCTCCAATCTCATCGAGAAAGATGGTCCCGCCGTGCGCCATCTCGAACACCCCTGGCCGAGAGTCAACCGCACCGGTGAACGCGCCACGGTTGTGTCCGAAGAGCTCTGACTCGATCAGGTTTTCAGGTGCAGCACCACAGTCAAAGACGACAAATGGGCCCGCCTTGCGCTTGGATCGGGTGTGGACTGCGCGACTGGCGAGTTCCTTACCTGTGCCGGTCTCACCCGAGATCAGTACCGTCAGATCCGTCGGCGCCACTCGCTCCAAGAGGCCGAATACCTCTCTCATGGCCACTGAGTGGCCCACGAGGTTTTCAAAGTGGTCAGCCTCTGATGGTTCGACATCGATGACCTCATCCGCTGGGGTGAAGCTCATTTCAGTTCGGCCAACCCGAAACAGGGTGTCCGCGCCCAAGTAGACTTCCTTGGCGCGCACTTGGCCCACAAAGGTGCCGTTCATGGAGCCGAGGTCTCGCAACAGGATGCCCTCCCGCCCGCGACGAATCTCAGCGTGTCGTCGGCTCACTGTTGGATCGGTCAGGACGATGTCGGCTGTCTTGTTGGACCCGATGTGGATGACGTCTCGCTCCATGGTCCACGACGCGCCGGCCTCTGGTCCTGAGACACATCGAATGAGCGCCCGTCGAATGTGGATTCGGCGGGGGTTTGCGCTTGCAATGGCGGAGGTGATGTCGGCCATCACCCAGACTTAACCTGCAATGACGGCCTGCCGGGTTTTTTGGCGGACCCAAAAGGTGCTGATCCGTACCCTCCTTTCGGCTATGCTTCGGTCGGCCCGGGAGGCATTCGATGATTTGGCTGAGTCTGATCGGTACGGCGCTCGCTGCGGATGTGGTGATCAATGAGGTCATGGTCAATCCCTACGGCTCAGACGCTGGGCGGGAGTGGATTGAGTTGTACAACGCGTCGGACGAGCCTGTCTCACTGACAGGCTGGGACCTGCGCTGGGCGCTCTCGAGCAGCACCTCCAATGAGCATGCGCTCGCATCGACTGTGATTGCGCCCGGCGAGTTTTACGTGATTTCAGGCGAACTCGTTGGTGGCGGTCATGAGCTTGCAGAGCTGAACCTCGGCAACGCCAGCTCCAACGCAGACATCATTCAGCTCGTGACAGGCGGGGGCACCATCGTTGACTCCCTGATCTACGGGTCCACCAATGAAGATGGTTGGCTCGATGACAGCGGTGCTGAGGCCACGTCCTTGGCGCCGAAGCCGAGCGAGGGTCAGAGCATCGCTCGGGCGGTTGACGGCGTCGACACCGACGAATGTGGCGACGATTTCCTCCGATTTGATGACCCGACCATTGGGTCGAGCAATGCAGACGGGATCGTCGACACGGCGGAACCGGATGACGAGCCTGTCGAGGGCTTTGAGCCATCGAGTTGTTCCGGTGCAGACATCATCAAGATCAATGAGGTGATGGCCAACCCCGATGGTGCCGATACGGACGCCGAGTGGGTCGAGCTGTACAACGCCGGCAGCAGTACGATCTCGCTCGATGGATGGTCCATCGTGGGTGGGACGAGCAGCTTCGGGATGCAGCACTCCTTCTCGAGCGGCGTATCGATGGGGCCTGGCGATTACCTGCTGGTCGGCGGCTCCGCTGTGCCGACCACAGACGTTGTCGCGGACCTCAACCTCGGGAACGCGGGCTCAAATGCCGATGCAGTTCGGCTCTTGGGCTGCGATGATCTCCCTGCAGATACGCTGATCTATGGCGGACGGAATGACGACGAGTGGGTGGACGACGACGGGTTCGTGACCACAAGTCTCGCCCCCAAGCCTGGAGAAGGCTCGTCGTTGGCCAGGCTCTCTGATGGCTACGACACCGACGCCTGTCGGGATGACTGGATCGCGAGTGCTGAGCCAACGCCCGGCTACGCAAACCCGTACACCGAGCCCATCGAGTGTCAGCCGGGGTGGAAGCAGGTCAAGATCAATGAATTCATGGCTAATCCAGCAGGCTCAGACGGTGGTGCGGAGTGGGTTGAACTCTACAATCCACACGAAGAGACCGTTGTGCTGGATGGCTGGGCGCTGAACTGGGGCAAGAACGGGACCTACAGCGGCACCGTGATCTTCCCCTCCGGCACTGACATTGCGGCTGGAGATTACCTGCTCGTGGGCGGTGAGTTTGTCGATGATGCGGACATCGCGGCGGACCTGGACCTCGGCAACGCGGGCTCCAACTCCGACGCCATCCAGCTTGTCGACTGCGACGATTATTTGCAGGACACCGTGGTCTATGGCGGACCCAACGACGACCTGTGGCTCAATGACCGCGGCGATGAGGCGACCTCGCTCACCGCCTCACCAGGAGATGGGCAGTCGCTCGCGCGGGCCAACGACGGCGAGGATACTGACCGGTCGGGCGATGACTTTGTATTGGCCGACGAGCCTTCTCCCGGAGCACCCAATCCCGAGACAGTGCCTGTTGTGTGCGTGCCTGGTGAGCTCACCGTCAAGGTCAATGAGTTGCTGCCAGACCCCTCGGGTTCGGATGATGGCAATGAGTTTGTCGAGCTGTACAACGCGGGCAGTGAGGATGTCTCTCTCGATGGATGGGGGCTCTCTGCACACACGAGCAAGTGGCCTGGCATTGCACAGCTCAGCTTTCCTGGCGGGACGACCATCCCTGCAGGCGGCTTCTACGTTGTCGGGGGAGATGGTGTCGACGAGGCCGACCTGGTGATGACAGAGGACAATGACATCAGCCTCGGCAACAGCTCCAAGAATCCGGACGGTGTGCGACTGGTGGACTGTACAGGTGAGGTCCAAGACACGGTGCTCTACGGTGATGCCGGTGAACCCATTGAGGACTTTGAGCTCCAGGATGATCTGGGCGGCGTCAGCATGGCTGGCATGCCTCGAGAGGGCCTGAGTGTGGGTCGTGTTGAGGACGGCGCTGACACCAATGTCAGCGAAGACGACTTTGCGGCCAACACGCCACCGACTCCGGGCGAGCCCAATGGCTCTGCAGGTACAGGTGGAGGCAGCGACAGCCCCGGTGGGTGTGGTTGCGGTAAGGGCGGCCCTGGGGGCGGCGATGCGCCGGCTGGCGAGGCCTCTGCGGTGGCTGGTGTGGTTGCAAGCCTGGCCATCTTCGTGGCGATGCGTAGGCGCGAACACGACCCTATGGATAACCTGTGAATCCAGTGGATCGTCTGTGGATTAAGTGGCTCAAAAGTCCGATCCAGATGATCATTTTATTCAGTAATACAAGCCACTTGTGATGTTCGCCGCAGATCGCAACTCAATCTGTGGAAAAGGTGGTTGCTGCTCGGCGTAGGCGGTCGTTAATGGCCACACCGAGGCCAGATTCGGGTGCGGCTTCTGCGATGAGGATGTCGACGCCAAGTTGGTCAAGACGCCTCAACTCCCCGTACAGGTGCTTCGCGTAGTGTTCTGGGTCTGACGCAGTCAGGACGGCCACGGTCCGACCACCATCGATGAGCCTTGCCTTGTCAGTCTCGATGTCGACACTCAGCAGTAGGCTCGTCATTGGCTGGTAATGCTGGGCCAAGGTCCCAGGAGCTTTGGTGTCCGATGTGGTCAGCGGGCCCACGATGGCCTCGATGGCCGCCGGCAGTATCCCGCCAGGCCGCAGCAGCGCGGCTTGCTCATGTGTCAGGTCCACGATCGTGCTCTCGATTCCGACCGTGCAGGGCCCGCCTTCCAGGACGGGAACAGCATCGCCGAATTCATCCACCACATGTTGTGCCGTGGTTGGACTCACGCGGCCGAAGCGGTTGGCCGATGGGGCCGCAATGCCCCCGCTGAATTGGGTCAAGACGGCTTGGGTGAGTGGGTGATCAGGAACGCGAATACCGACGGTCGGCAGACCACCGGTCACCTCGTCAGGGACATGGTCTTGCTTGGGGAGGATCATGGTCAGTGGACCGGGCCAGAAGGCAGAGGCGAGGGCCACGGCGCGTTCATCGATCTTCGCAACGCGCTGGAGATCTGCGTCCTGCGCCAAGTGTACGATGACAGGATGTCCCGCTGGACGCCCTTTGGTGGCGTAGATCTGTCTGATGGCGAGAGGATTGCTGGCATCTCCTGCGAGGCCATAGACCGTCTCAGTCGGGAGAGACACCAGTCCGCCCTGCATGAGGATGGACACGGCGTGGTCGATGTCGTTCAGGATGGCCATGGTCGCCGCATAACCGGCCGCTACTCGGGGCAATATCAACACCTCTGTGACCATGGCTGGTCGCTGGGGCGTGCAGGGGTGGGCGGTGCAGGTACGAGCCCCGTCGCTCAGTCCGCTTGATCGCGGATGAACTCCGCGCGATAGCGTAGAAATCGAGCGCGGTTGCGATGCTGGCGACTGGGGTCGGGCTCCGCCACGCCCAAATGAATCAGCTTGGCATTGACCAGCGTCCGATTCAGGAGGCGGATGTAGGCAAAGGACTCTGTGGTGGGCTCCACCACAACGCGCTTGTTCCTCACGAGATCGGAGAGGGCTTGCCAGCAGGCAGAGCCACCGGATTTAAGTCCCTCCAGGGTCCAGCTCTCCCCGTTCACACGCACCTGCGTGGGCCCCTCTACGACCTCCACTCGTCCCGTATTTTGCCACCGACCGCGTTTGAGCTGGTCGAGTCGTGTCGCGGTCCCAAAGAACGCCTCGCCCTCATCCTCATCCCGGCCTGTCTCGCCGGCCCCTGTGAAGTGGATGGTGTCCGCACGCTGACCGAGTCGATCACGCATCACCTCCTCGAAGTCTCGATTGATCTCGATGCCTTCCCCGACACGGCCTTGCTCTATGGCGACATCGATGGTCGTACCGGAGCCGGCAAACGGGTCGAGTACGCGCTCTCCAGGGAAGCTGTACATGCGAATCAGTCGTCGTGGGAGTTCACGGGGGAACATTGCGTGATGTCTGCCTTGACGCTCTCCTGTGATGTCCCAGTGAGCGCTGAAATTGCGGCTCCACTCAGCGATGTCCATCACACTCTCTGCTTTCTGCTCTGGGCTACCCTTGGGCGCCTTCCCCGGCTTCTTGAAGATGAGGATGAACTCATAGTCAATCTTCAGAACACCATTTCGCGGGTGAGGGTACGAGCCCATCAATGTCCCACCGCCGGTGGTGTTCGTGTTGGTCATCTTCTGCCAGATGATGGCGCCCATGTAGTCTGCACCGAGCCCCATGATGCCCGAGATGATGCGCTCTCGGATGGGCAGAACGCGGTAGCGCCCGTGGGTTTTGGCCCGCAGGAATTGATCGCCCACATTGACGCACATCTTGCAGCCCGGAAGCAGCCGCGAATAGCAGTGGGCCCACACCTCGTCGAGGGCTTGAATGTAGTCCTCGTAGCTGTCTCCGTGGCCGATCTGTCCGGTCGTGTTGTAGTCCTTAATTGTCCAGTACGGCGGACTGGTGATCACCAAGTGCACAGGCTCATTTCCGTGTGCCTCTGGGGTCCGCGCATCGCCAAAATGGATCCGACTGTTCATGGTGAGCCTGTAACGGAAGGGTGGGTGCGTTGCTCCGGACAGAAGTTGTCCGAACATGAGCATCGCATCTTTGGTCGGGACAGGCTAGGGAGCACGTCAGCAAGGGGTGCTGTGACATGCGTTCAGGTGGAGCGATGGCGCCGTGTCCCTCAGAGCACCTGGAGAAATCATGACCGTCAACAAAGCCATCCTCGTCGGAAACCTCGGACAAGATCCGGAGATTCGTTCCACCGGCTCGGGTACCCCCGTCGCCACCCTTCGCATCGCCACATCGGATCGACGCAAGGATCGGGATGGAAACTGGACGGACCACACCGAGTGGCACACCGTGGTGGTATTCGGGCGTCAAGCTGAGAACGTGGGACGCTTCTGCCGTAAGGGCAAGCAGCTCTACATCGAAGGTCGTATCCAGACCCGCAAGTGGCAGGACAAGGAAGGTCGTGACCGCTACAACACCGAGATCGTGGCCAACGACGTCCGCTTCCTCGGCGGTCGTGGTGAGGGCGGCGGCGGCGGCGGCGGCGGTGGCTACGGCGGCGGCGGCGGCGGCGGCGGTGGCTACGGCGGCGGTGGTGGCGGTGGCTACGGCGGCGGTGGCGGCGGCTACGGCGATGGCGGCGGCTACCGCGATGACTACAACCGTGGCGGCGGCGGCGGCGGTGGCT
>Ga0115012_10000031_pt1 | contig 96003 bp, 112 predicted proteins | sample TroAtlMetagenome_FD_88706 | JGI IMG/M metagenome (GOLD analysis project Ga0115012, IMG submission 88706) | Marine eukaryotic phytoplankton communities from Atlantic Ocean - Tropical Atlantic ANT10 Metagenome | ecosystem: Environmental > Aquatic > Marine > Oceanic | place: Tropical Atlantic... | reverse complement strand
TTGGCATACCCGTCACGGAAGCCGTGGGATAAGTCCGTCCGGGGAAAGGGGAACCTCGGCCATCACCCGATTTGTGCAACAGAGCCGTCCGGTTGGCAGGCTGACCTGCTCTAGCCAGACCCTGATGTCCCACGAGTGTTTGGGCTTGAACGCTCGTTTCTGGCCTGTGATCCGACCTTTGCTCCAAGCCGTGCGAAGCGCGTGAATAGCGGGTCGTCTTGGTGTTGCAGGACTGATCGAAGGATCGGGCATGCTGTGTGTGACGTGGGTTCCCTCGTCCGTTCAACGCAACGCGCGGGCTCGTGCTGCTACGCCCGGACCACTGGACTGCAAAAGGGTGCGGCCCGGCAGGCCGCACCCTGTCATGCGTCACCGCCCTTTCAGGCGAGGTTCTGGCTGAAGAACGCCTCCAGCTTGTCGAAGGGGATGATATCGACCTGATCATACAGATCGACGTGATCGGCCCCGTCAATGATCATCAGCTCTTTCGGCTCGGCGGCGTTGGCCACTGCATCCTCGCTGAAGTAGCGCGAGTGCGCCTCGGACCCTGCGATCACCAGCATCGGGCGCGGTGAGATCTCGTCGATATAGGTCAGGAGCGGCATGTTCATGAAAGACAACGGGGTCGTCACCGTCCAGCCGTCATTCGAATTCACCGACCGGGGGTGATAGCCGCGCTCGGGGTCCTTGTAATAGGCGAAATACATCTGGATCACCGGGTCGTCGATCCCGTCAAGGCTGTCCGGCAGGCCGCCCGCAAGCGCGGGGCTGTCCGAGGCGGCGTCTTCCCAGCGTTGACGGCTCATCGCGGCGAGACCTTCGGCGCGCTGCTCGTCGGTGAGGCTGTCGTAGTAGCCCTTCGCCATCACGCGGGACATGTCATACATCGAAGTCGTCGCGACGGCCTTCACCCGCTTGTCGGCGGCCACCGCATTCAGGGCCATGCCGCCGAAACCGCAGATGCCAATGATGCCGATCCGTTCGCGGTCCACCGCGTCATGCAGGCCGAGGAAGTCGATGGCGGCCATGAAGTCTTCGGTGTTGATGTCCGGCGAGGCGACCGAGCGCGGCTGGCCGCCGCTTTCACCCACGTAGGACGGATCGAAGGCCAGCGTGACGAAGCCGCGCTCGGCCATCTCCTGCGCGTAGAGCCCGGCGGCCTGTTCCTTGACGGCACCGAAGGGGCCGGCCACGGCAAGCGCGGGCATCGGGCCGTCGGCGCGCTCGACGGGCATGTAAAGATCGCCGACCAGCGTGATGCCGTAGCGGTTGGTGAACTCGACCTTGGCATGCTCGACCGCGTCGCTTTGCGGGAAGGTCTTGTCCCAGTCGCTGGTCTGGGCGCGCAGTGGGCTGCCAAAGGAGGCTGCGGCGATGGTGGCGGCGCTCACGCCGGCCATCTTCAGCAGGTTGCGGCGGCCCTCATCGGTAACATCGGTTTCGGCGGGGGTTTGCGGTGTCTCGGTCATCAGTGATCCCTGTGGTTGCCTTGTCTGCACTCAAGATGGGACGGCAGGAACGTGCGATTAAGGCCATAAATCCGCATGTCGTGATGAGAGACCTTCATGAATGGGGGGCCGCGCCGGAACCACGCTTTGACCCGTCTCGCACATCACTGCATGCGAAAATCGCGCATAAACGCCCGCTTGCCGAACGGATAGAACGGGCCGGAGACAGACGGACGGAGCAGAGCGTGACCGATACCCCCTTCGAAAAGACCAAAATTGCAGAAGGCGGCGCCTGGGGCGCGGTGTGGTCCATGTCGCTGTGCGTGGCGATGCTGATCGCGTCCGAGTTCATGCCGGTCAGCCTGCTGACGCCCATGGCCGAGGGGCTTGGCGCGACACCTGGGCAGACCGGGCAGGCGATCTCGATCAGCGGGCTGTTCGCGGTGGCCACCAGCCTTGCGATCACCACCATCGCGGGGCGGATCAACCGCAAGACCGTGCTGGTGGTGTTGACGGCGCTGATGCTGATCTCGCTCGTCGTGGTGGCGCTGGCGCCGTCCTTCGCCGTGCTGATGGCGGGGCGGGCGCTGCTGGGTGTCTGCGTCGGCGGGTTCTGGTCGCTGGCGACCTCGATCCTGATGCGGCTGGTGCCGGAGCGCGACGTGCCGCGCGCGCTTGGCCTGATGTATGGTGGGCAGGCGATCGCGGCAGCCTTTGCCGCGCCGCTGGGCAGCTATCTGGGCGACATCGTCGGCTGGCGCGGCGTGTTCTGGGCGCTGACGCCGGTGGTGGCGCTGAACCTCGTCTGGCACCTCGTGGCGCTGCCCTCGCTGCCGGTGACGACGCGGGCCAGCTTTGCCACCTTCGGCACGCTCTTGCGGCGGCGCCATTTCCGGCGGGGGCTGATCGCGATCACCTTCACCTGGGGCTCGGCCTTTACCATGTTCACCTACCTGCGGCCGTTCCTGGAGCAGGTGACAGGCGTGGGCGTCGATCTGCTGTCGGTGCTGCTGCTGGTGCTGGGCGGGGCCGGGTTCGTCGGCTCGTCGCTCTCGGGCCGCATGGTCGGCGGACGGGTCGAGCGGATGCTCTGCCTGCCGGCGCTGGTGATGGGCGGCTGCACCGCGGCCCTGCTGATCGTTGGGGGATCGGTGATCGCGGCGGGGCTGCTGCTGGCGATCTGGGGCGCGATGAACACCGCCATGTCGGTGATCTGGATGAGCTGGATGTCCCGTAACGTCGATGACCTGCCCGAAGCGGCGGGTGGGCTGATGGTGGCGGTGATCCAGGCGTCGATCCTGCTGGGCGGCGTGATCGGGGGATTCCTGCTGGACCTGTGGTCAGTCACAGCCACCTTTGCGGGAAGCGTGCTTCTGGCCCTCGTCGCGCTTGCGATCACCGGCACGGGCCGTAACCTGTTGAAACCGAAGACGGAGAGCTGAGCCATGAAGATCCACACCTCCCGCCGCGCCGTTCTGGCGGGCGCAGCCGCAACGCTGATGATCCCAGCCGTCGCCCGCGCACAGCCGATGCGCATGAGGGTCAGCTTCGACGACCAGCAGGTGACCTACCAGCTGTTCGATAATCCGACCACGCGCGACCTGGTCTCGATGCTGCCCGCCGAACTGGAGATCGAGGATTTCTCCAACAACGAGAAGATCGTGCACCTGCCCCGCCGTCTCGACGAGGGCGGGTTCGAGGCGTTCAGCGACGAGACGCCGGGGGATCTGTGCTACTTCCTCGGCTGGGGCAACCTCGCGCTGTTCCACGGCGACTACACCTTTCGCGACGACCTGATCCGGCTGGGCCATATCGAGGGTGCCGTGGCCCCCCTGCTGCACAAGGGCACCTATCCCGTCCGGATCGAGATGATCTGAACAGGGCCCATCTGTTCAGGGCGCAGGCACGCCCGTCATCTGCGCGAACCGGTCCAGCACCGCGTCCTGAAACACATGGTCCGAGACCTTGGGGTCGGAACGCTGACGGTGATGGCGGCACTCAGTGTCGGTGGGACTTGCCGAGCCACATCTGAAGGCCGGACGACGGGTGCATGACGAAGCTGTTGACTCCGCAGAGCGTCCGCTCACCTTGGAGCGACACCGCCGAGGAGCGCCCATGACCGACCTTCATCTCTACGGACATCCCGACAGCGGCCACGCCTGCAAGGTCGCTCTGGCGCTCTCGCTGGCCGGCCTCGCGCATCGCACGACGCGGATCGATATCTGGGCCGCGCCCGAGACCCGCCCGGCGGACTTCCTTGCCGTCAGCCCCCTCGCGGAGGTGCCGGTTCTGCTGATCGACGGCACGCCGGTGTTCCAGTCGGGGGCGATCCTCATGGAGCTGGCACAGCGCTTCTCGGTGCTGGGCGGTGACACGCCCGAAGGGCTGCGCCGCGGCCGCGAGATCCTGATGTGGGAGGGCAACCGCATCGGCCTATGCCTGCCGCAGCTCAAGGAGGCACGGCGCATCCGCAGCGGCGGCCTTCCGCCGGATGTGATCGCCTGGCTCACCGCACGCTTCGAGGTCGACCGGAACAATTTCGACCGGCTTCTGGGCGCGGCCGAATTCCTGCACGGCGCGGCTCCGGGCATCGGCGATTGCGCCGTCTGGGGCTATGTGCAGTGGCTTGAGGAGGCCGGCGTCACGCCCTCCGACAAGATGCGGCGCTGGGGCGAGGCGATGCGCGCGCTGCCGGGCATGAAGGCGCCAGAGGCCTTCTTTCCGTCCTGAGATTCCGGACGCCCCTGCCCAGCCGTCCGGCCCTTTGTGCGCCTAGTCTCGGCGCGACAACCGAAACCGGCCAGCCAACGCAAAACCGCCCGGCGGGTCCGAGGACCGGCCGGGCGGATCTTCCGTATCAGAGAGACGGCCTCAGAGCCCCGGCAGCCAGAGCGCCAGCCCGGGGAAGGCCACGAGGATCAGCACCAGAAGCAGCGAGCAGCCGATGAAGGGCAGCGCCGACATGTAGATCTGGTGCATCGTGGTGCCCGGAGGCGCCACGCCCTTCATCACGAAGAGCAGCAGGCCGAAGGGCGGCGTGGTAAAGCTGATCTCGAGCCCGAGCAGCATGATCAGGCCGAACCAGATCGGATCGAACCCCATCTGCGCCGCCAGCGGGAAGAAGATCGGCACGGTGAGCAGCATCATCGAGATCTGCTCCATGAACATCCCGAGGATCAGCAGCACGCCGAACATCACCGCCAGCATCGCCAGCGGCGCCAACTCGAAGCCGGTGGCCCAGTTGATCAGCCCGCGCGAGCCGCCCGAGAACGCCAGAAGCTGGCTGAACGTGGCCGAGCCGAAGACGATGAGATAGGCCATCAGCGTCACCCGCAGCGCGCCCTTCACCGACTTGACCATCGCGTCGAAGCTCAGGCAGCGGAAGATTACCGCGAGGATCAGCACGCCCAGCGCGCCGAAGGCGGCGGCTTCGGAGGGGGTGAAGACCCCGGCCACCATGCCCCAGACGGTGAACACCATCACCGACATCATCGGCAGGATGTCCTTGGCGATCAGCTTGAGCTTCTCGCGACCGGCGAGCGGCGCGACGTCGTAGGCCGGCGCGGCGTCAGGGTCGATCCTGGTCTGGGCCCAGATCAGCACGATGTAGAGCCCCGCCAGCAGCACGCCCGGGATCACGCCGGCGAGCAGCAGCTGGCCCACGTCGATCTGCGCCAGTGTCGCCAGCAGCACCGCCAGCGCCGAGGGCGGGATAATGATCGCCAGACCGCCAGTGCCGAGGATCGGCCCGATGGACATGTGCTTCTTGTAGCCGCGCTTGCTCATCTCGGGCACCATCAGGCTGCCCAGCAGCGCGGTCGACCCCATCGACGAGCCCGACAGCGTCGAGAAGCCGGTGCCGCCGATCACTGTGACGTAGGACAGCCGCCCCGGCACCCGGCCGAGCAATCGATCGATGGCGTTGAACATGCGCTCGCCAAGGCCGGTGTAAAAGAAGATCTCGCCCATCAGCAGGAACAGCGGGATCGGCACCAGCGAGAACCGCGTCAGCGCGCCGAAGCCGTTGTCGAGCAGCTGGCTGATGCCGTTCATGCCGCCCATGAACACGTAGGCCCCGGCGATGTTGGAGGCGAGGAACGCCAGCGCCACCGGCATGCCAAGGGCCATGAGGCCCATGATCGTGCCCAGCAGAAGGGCCATGGCCCAGTACCATTCCATCATTCGTGGATCCCCGCCTGACCCGAGAGCAGCATCCGGGGCCCAAAGGCGAACCGGGCGAATTCGATCGCCATGAATCCGAAGCTGATCGGGAAGGCCAGCGTCAGCATCCATTTCGGCGTGTAATAGGCGCGCACGTCGTAATCGTTGCGCGAGAGGTTCTTGGCCACGAGCTCGGCGCCCTTCCATGCCAGCACCACGCAGACCAGCACGCAGAGCACCGCGACCAGCCGGCTCACGAAGCGCTGACCCGCGGGCGAGAGCGCCGCGGTGAAGAGCTCGATATGCACATGGCCCTTCTCGCGCACCAGCCATGGCGCGCCGAGCATGGTCATGTAGAGCAGACCGTATTCCAACGAGGTGAACAGCCACGCGAAGGGCTGCAGGCCGAGGTTGCGCATGGTCACCGAGACGATGATCGAGACCATCATCCACAGCAGCAGCAGACCGGAGAGGATCGCCATGCCGGTCAGCACGTTGTCATAGGCCCGTGTCAGGGACTGCATGGGTCTTGCCTTTCAGGGAAGAAGGCGGCGCGGCCCGCAGCGGGACCGCGCCGGGGAACATTATTCGCTGTCGTCGTAGAACAGGTCGACCAGCGTGTCGTAATTGCCGGCGCCCGAGGGATGCGCGCTCATCAGCTCCTGCATGCGCTCGAGCGTCTCGCCGCGCGCCGCGGCAAGGTAGTTCTCGGCCGCCTCGCCCTCGAGGGTGACGACCTGCATGCCCTGCTCTTCCAGCGCGGCGAAATCCTCGTCGCGCTTCTCCCCGAGGGCTTCGGCGGACTCGGCCTCGTGGGCGATGGCAACCTCGGTAAGGATCTGGCGCGACTCGTCCGAGAGGCTCTCCCACTTGTCGAGGTTCACGATCACGCCCAGGTCGGTCGAGAAGAAGCACGGCTCGATGCGGTAGTTGAGGAACTCGTTCCACTTCAGGTCGATGAGACCGATCTGGGTCCAGCCGGTGGCATCCACCACCCCGCGCTCGAGGCCCGAGTAGACATCGGTGGTCGGCAGGTCGATCACCTGCGCGCCGAGATAATCGCTGAAGAAGGCGTTGTAGACCGCGTTGCCACGCAGCTTCAGGCCCGAGACATCGAGATTGCCGTCGGCGTCGAGGCTCGGCTCGTTGCGGGTCCAGAGGTTGTAGCACACGCCGCTGTCGAACCAGCCGAGGTACTTCACGCCCATCTTTTCCTGATGGATCTCGTCGATCAGATCGAGGCCGCCATTCTCGCGCGCCACCGGCGCGGCGATGTTGGCGGTCACCAGCGCGTCTTTCTCGGGCACGGTGCCGGCATAGAACGAGCCGGGGGTGTAGACCATGTCGACCACGCCGTTGCGCACCGCGTCGGGCTGCTGGAACATGCCGATGGCCTCGGGGCCGCCGCGCACGTCGATCTGGATGACGCCCTCGCCGGCCTCGTTGACCTTGTCGACGAAGCTCAGGAAGCTCTGGGTATAGATCAGCGTTTCGGGGAAGGCATGCACGGCCGAAAGCCGGTCTTCCGCCAGCGCGGTGGTGGCCAGCAGCATCGCGGCTGCACTGGCGAAGAAGGTGGTCTTCATGAGAATCTCTCCCTGTAAGGTGCCGGTCCCCCGGCGATTGAAAGCGGACCCGGGCTTAGGCTGACGGCCAGGCCCAGGCGTGATCGGCCTTCCGTCTGTCGCGGAAGTTCCGGATAACCCCCGCATGGGCGCGGGTGAGGTCGATGTCGTCCCATCCGTTCATCAGCTTGGCCTGCGCCGTCTCGGACAGCGCAAAGTTCAGCTCTTGCCCCGCCACGCTCAGGCGGCGGCTGGCAAGATCGACGCGGGCGGGTGCTGCGCCCTGCCCGATGGCCGCGCGCAGCGCCGCCGCCTCGGGCGTGGCGACCGGCAGCAGCCCGTTGTTCACCGCGTTGCCGGAGAAGATGTCGGCAAAGCTCTCGGCCACCACGACGCGGATGCCGGCATCGACCAGCGCATAGACCGCCGCCTCGCGCGAGGAGCCGCAGCCGAAATTCGGCCCCGCCACCAGCACGCTGGCCCCGGGATGGCGGTCGAGCGGGAAGTCCGCGTCGTCTTCGCGCAGATCGTGCAGCAGGAAGCGGCCATAGCCCTCGGCCCGGCTGGCGGACATGAACCGCGCCGGGATCAGCTGATCGGTGTCGACGTCGCGGCGGTCGAGCACCACCGCCTCGCCCTCATGTGTGGTCCAGCCCGCCATCAGCCTCGTCCCTCCAGCAATGGCCGTACATCGGTGAGCGTGCCGGTGACGGCGGCGGCCGCGACCATTGCCGGACTCATGAGGTGCGTGCGCGCTCCCTTGCCCTGCCGGCCGCGGAAATTGCGGTTGGTCGAGGAGGCGCAGCGCTTGCCGGGTCCGACGAGATCGCCGTTCATACCGACGCACATCGAGCAGCCGGAGCCGGTCCATTCCAGCCCCGCCTCGATGAAGACCTTGTCGAGCCCCTCCTGCTCGGCCTGCTGCTTGACCAGCATCGAGCCCGGCGAGACCAGCCCGGGCACCTTGGCCTTGCGCCCCTTGAGCACGGCTGCGGCGGCGCGCAGGTCGTCGATGCGGCCATTGGTGCAGGAGCCGAGGAAGACCTGATCCACCGGCGTGCCCTCGAGCGGGCGGCCCGGCGTCAGCCCCATGTACGCCATCGCATCCCGCGCGGCCTCGGCCTGCGTAGGGTCAAGGCGTGCCGGATCGGGCAGGCTGGCGCCGATGGGCAGCGCCTGATCCGGCGTCGTGCCCCACGTGACCGTGGGGGCGACCTCGGCCATGTCGAAGCTCACATCGCGCTCGAAGCTGGCGTCGGTATCGCTGCGCAACGTCTGCCAATAGGCCTCGGCCGCGTCCCAGTCGGTGCCCGAGGGCGCCATCGGGCGGCCCTTCACATAGGCCAGCGTCACCGCGTCGGGCGCCACCATGCCGAAGCGCGCGCCGCCCTCGATCGACAGGTTGCACAGTGTCATGCGGCCTTCCATCGACAGTGCCCGTACCGCCGATCCGGCATATTCCACAGCGTGTCCCGTGGCGCCGCCGGTGCCGAGCTGCGAGATCCAGTGCAGCGCCATGTCCTTGGCGGTCACGGCAACACCCGGCTCGCCCTCGAAGCGGATGCGCATGGCGCGCGGCTTGGCCTGCCAGACGGTCTGGGTGGCCAGCACATGGGCCACCTGCGTCGCGCCAATGCCGAAGCCCAGCGCGCCAAAGGCACCATGGGTCGAGGTGTGGCTGTCGCCGCAATTGATCAGAAGCCCCGGAAGGGTCAGCCCCTGCTCCGGCCCGATGACATGCACGATGCCCTGCCGCGGATCGCGCAGCCCGAAGAGCCGGATGCCGTGGCGGGTGCAATTGGCCTCGAGCCGCTCGAGCATCACCGCCACCTGCGGATTGTCGATGCGGTCGCGGTTGCGCGTCGGCGCGTAGTGATCGGCCACGCCAAAGGTCAGCTCCGGCTCGGCCACCTCCAGCCCGCGCTCGGCGAGCTTGGCGAAGGCATGGTGCGAGCCCTCGTGCACCAGATGCCGATCGACCCAGAGCAGCGACTGGCCGTGCTCGGCCTTGATCTCGTGCGCGGCCCAGAGCTTGTCGAGAAGCGTTGCCATCAGCCCTGTCCCTCCGTTTCGCCCTGCCGCTGGTCGACCACCGGCTCCCAGTGGCGCATGGCGCTTTCACCGACCCGCGAGAGCGACATTTCCAGCTCGAAGAGGTCGGGCCGGTAGAGAGCCGCGAGGTATTCCACCGCACGCCCGTCGCCATCCCGCACCACCCGGCGCAGCGACAGCAGCGCCGCGCCCACCGACACGCCCAGCGCGTCGGCCACGTCCGGCCCGGCCAACGTCGCCCCGACCCGCTGCGAGGCGGATGACACCCGCACGCCCGAGCGCTCGAGCAGCTGGTAGAGCGGCACGTTGGCGAGATCGGCCTCAGAGTAGTTCGCCGCGATGTCCTCGGGCACGAAGGTGGTGAGGTGCGAGAACGGCGCCTCGCCCGCCAGACGCACGCGCACGGCGCGCTGCACCCGGTGGCCATCGCCAAGCCCCATCGCCTCGGCCACGTAATCGGGCGCGGCGCCGTAGGAGAATGACAGCAGCCGGGCGCTGTGCTGGCCCATCTTGACGATCTGCGGAATCAGCGTCGCCATGTCGGCGGACATGGTCTCGGGCTGCACCGCTTCGCGGACCCGCGTGCCGCTGCCGGCGCGGCGTTCGATCAGACCGTCGTCGTCGAGCGCGTCGAGCGCACGCCGAACCGTCACCCGGCTGACCCCGTGCATCTCGGCGAGCTTCTGCTCCCCCGCGAGGGCCGAGCCCGCGCCGTACACGCCCGAAAGGATATCGTCGCGCAGCAGGAGATAGACCCTGCGGGCCTTGCCACCTTCCGGCAATGTCTGGCGATGCTGATCGGTCATTTTCCACTCCTTGAGACCCGACCCTACGCAATGATTTTACAAAATCAATAAATTTGTCTTTTCTGATCCTCAAGATCTGTATTAGAAAAAATACAAGTCAAACAGGAGGCACCTCTCATGCCGATCGTGCAGATGCACCTCATCGAAGGCTATGACGGCGACACCAAGCGCCGTCTTGGCGAAGCCGTCACCGACGCGATCGGCACGGTGATCGCCGCCCCGGCCGACGCGGTCACGGTGATGATCTCGGAGCATACGGGCGAGGATTACATGCGTGGCCGGATGCGCCGCAGCCCGGCACCCGCCCTGCCCGATCCCTGCGCCATCGTGCGCGGCTACCTTGCCGAGATGGAGGCCCGCGCGCTCGACGCCGCGCGCGCTCGGCTCGGCGAGGGCTTCACCATGCGTTTCCCCGGCGCCGCGCCGATGACCACGCTGGACGAGCTGATCGAATGGTCGCGCCCGCGCTACCGCTTCGTCAAGAAAGTCATCGAGAGCGTCGACCTCGCCGCCGCTCCCGGCCCATCGATCGTCTACGTCACCGGCACGCTCTACGGCGAATGGCCCGACGGCACGCCTTTCGAGGGAATCCGTTTCATCGACCGCTTCGAGCTGACGGACGGTCTCATCACAAGACAGGACGTCTGGAACGACATCGCAGAGGAGCGCCCCTGATGCCCAGCCCCGAAATCGACCCGATCACGCTGGCGGTTCTCTCCGGCCGCATGGAGCAGATCGCCGACGAGATGGACGCGACGCTGTTCCGCTCCGCCTTCAACCCGATCATCGCCGAGGCGCATGACGCCAGCCACGGCATCTACCACGCCACCACCGGCGACACGCTGGTGCAGGGCAAGTCGGGCCTGCCGATCTTTGTCGGCGTGATGTCCTTTGCGGTGAAGGCGGTGATCGACAAGTTCGGCGACAGCGCCGAGGACGGCGACATCTTCATCTTCAACGACGCCCATCTCGGCGGCACCCATCTCAACGACATGCGGGTGATCCGCCCCTATTACCACGAGGGCAAGCTGTTCTGCTGGCTGGCCTCGGTCGGGCACTGGCACGACCTCGGCGGCGGCGCGCCGGGCAACTACAACCCCGCCGCCAAGGACGCATTTCAGGAGGCCTTCGTCCTGCCGCCCGTGCGGCTGGCAAGCAAGGGCGAGATCAATCAGGACGTCATCGACATCCTGATGCGCAACACCCGGCTGCCGCAATCCGCCGAGGGCGATCTCAACGGCCAGCTCGGCGCGCTTGATCTTGGCGTCAAGCGCATGGGCGAGCTGCTGGGCGAGTATGGCGGCGGCACCGTCGCGGCGGCGCTCTCGGCGCTGTCGGACCGGGCCGAGACGCTGATGCGGGCCGAGCTCGCCACCCTGCCCGACGGGCGCTGGGAGGCCGAGGATTTCCTCGACAATGACGGCATCACCGACGAGGCGCTGCCGATCAAGGTGGCGCTGGAGATCAAGGGCGAGCGGATGGTGCTTGATTTCGCCGGCACCGCACCGCGCTGTCAGGGCCCGGTGAACATCGCCCTGCCCACCGCCGTGGCGACCGCCTACGTGGCGATCAAGCACATCTTCCCCGACGTGCCAGCCAACGCCGGCGTGATGCGCCCGATCGACGTGCGCATCCCCGAGGGCTCGCTGCTGGCGGCCGAGTTCCCCGCCCCGGTCGGCGGCTACACCGAGACCATCATGCGGATGATCGACGTGATCTTCTCTGCCGCCGCGCAGGCCGCACCCGAGCGGGTGGTCGCCAATGCCTATGGCACGATCAACGCGCTCGCCATCGCCGGACGGCGCTCGAACGGCAGCCCGTGGGTGATGTTCTCGTTCTACGGCGGCGGCCATGGCGGCTCGCCCGAGTCGGACGGGCTGAACCACGGCAACGCGCCGATCTCGACCGCGACGATCCCGCCGATGGAGATCCTCGAGGCCGCCTACCCGGTGATGTTCAAGCAATGGGCCCTGCGCCCGGACAGCGCAGGCCCCGGCCAGCATCGCGGAGGGCTCGGCGCGGTCTACGAGATCGAGGTGCTCGAAGAGAACGGCGCCGAGGTCTTCCTTTTCGGCGAGCGCGGTCGCTTCGCGCCCAAGGGCGTCGCGGGCGGCGGCGAGGCGGCGCTGAACCATTTCGAGTTCCAGACCGACGAGGGCTGGGACAGCCCGCCGCTGGCGTCGAAGATGCGCGGCATCCAGCTGACGCAGGGCCAGTCGGTGCGGCTCGAGACCCCGGGCGGCGGCGGCTACGGCGCCCCCGAAGACCGCGCCCCCGAGAAGGTGGCGGGCGACGTCGCCAAGGGCTTCCTCAGCGAGGCCGAGGCGGACAGGATTTACGGAACCAAGTGGAAGGAGGTGCGGGCATGACGGACCGGTCTCAGGTCATCGGCGTCGACGTGGGCGGCACCTTCACGGATGTCTTCGTGGTCGACGAGGCGGCGGGCACCGCCCGCGTCGCCAAGGTGCCGACCACGCGGCCCGACCAGTCGGGCGGCTTTCTCGACGGCATCGGGCGGCAGGTCGAGGATCTCTCGACCGTGCAGGCTGTGATCCACGGCACAACCGCCGGCACCAACGCCCTGCTCGAGCGCAAGGGCGCGCGCATCGGCGTGATCACCACCGAGGGCCTGCGCGACGTGCTCGAGATGCGTCGCCGGGATCGGCCCCGCACCTGGGGCCTGCGCGGCGAGTTCGAGCCCGTGGTGCCGCGCGAACTGCGCCTCGAAGTGCCCGAGCGCACGCTGGCCGACGGCACCATCCGCACCGAGGTCGATCTCGACGCGGTGCGCGCGTCGGGCCGGCAGCTCATCGAGGCCGGCGCGCAGGCGGTGGCGGTGCTCTTTGCCAACAGCTACGCCAACCCCGAGAACGAGGCCAAGGCGGTCGCCGCGCTGCGCGAGATCTGGCCCAACGCGCATGTCTCGGCCTCGTCCGAGATCCTGCCCGAGATCCGCGAATACGAGCGTTTCTCGACCACCGCGCTCAACGCCTACCTTCAGCCCGAGGTGTCGGGCTATCTCGACCGGCTCGACAGCGCCCTGCGCGACGGCGGCTTCGGCTCCGAGTTCCTCATCGTGCAGTCGAACGGCGGCGTGATGGACGTCGACACCGCCTGCCGTTTGCCGGTGCGCACCGCGCTTTCCGGCCCTGCGGCGGGGGTGATCGCGGCGGCGCATATCGCCACCGAGGCGGGCTTTCCCGACATCATCACCGGCGACATGGGCGGCACCTCCTTCGACGTGTCGCTGATCGCCGGAGGGCAGTCGATGCTGGCCCCAGAGACCTCGGTCGATTTCGGCATGACGGTGCGCGCGCCGATGATCGAGATCACCACCATCGGTGCCGGCGGCGGCTCGATCGCCTGGGTCGACAAGGGCGGCTTGCTCAACATCGGGCCGGAAAGCGCGGGCTCCACCCCCGGCCCGGTGGCCTACGGGCAGGGCAACACCCGCCCCACGGTGACCGACGCAAACGTTGTGCTGGGCCGCATCGACCCCGAGAACCCGATCGGCGGAAAGCTCGAGCGGCTCGATGTCGAGGCCGCCTCCCGCGCCATCGACGAACACGTGGGCACACCGCTCGGCCTGTCGACCACCGAGGCCGCCGAGGCGATCCTGACGGTCGCCAACTCGCGCATGGCCGGAGCGATCCGCCTCGTCTCGATCGAGCGCGGCTTCGACCCCAAGCGCTTTGCCTTCATGCCCTTCGGCGGCGGCGGCGCGCTGCACACTGGCGCGATGCTCGCCGATGTGGGGCTCGGCAGTGCCATCGTGCCGCGCTATCCCGGCGTGACCTCGGCCATGGGCTGCGTCATCGCCGACATGCGCCACGATTTCGTGCAGACCATCAACGCCACGGTCTCGAGCCTCGACCGTGAGGCGCTCGGGCGCTTCATGCAGGACCACGCCGACAAGGGCAGCGCCATGCTCGACGCCGCCGCCACCCGCTTCGAGGCCCGCGAGCTGCGCTTCGAACTCGACATGGCCTATCTCGGGCAGACCCACACGGTGCCGGTGGCGCTCGAGGTGAGCGTCGAGGGCGGCACCGTCATCCCGCCCACCGCCGAGCAGATCGCCGAGGCCTTCGAGGCGGCCTATCGCTCTGCCTATGGCCGTACGCTCCCCGGTGGCGTGCAGCGGGTGATGAACCTGCGCAGCGCGGTGATCGGCAAGCGGCCGAAATTCGACCTCGCCACGCTGGCGCCGCAGGGCGGCAGCGTCGAGGCGGCGCGTAAGGGCACGCGGCAGGTGCATTTCGGCACCGCCTGGCACGAGACCACGATCTATGACCGTCTCGCGCTGCCGGTCGGCGCCGAGGTCGAGGGCCCGGCGATCCTAGAGCAGGCCGACACCACCGTGCTGCTCGATCCGGGCCTGAAGGGCCGGGTCGACGCCTATGGTAACACCATCATCACGAGGACCTGACCCATGGCTCACGGACCGATCGACCCGACACGCACCGCTCTGCTGACCATCGACCTGCAGAACGACTTTCTCCACCCCGAGGGCGCCTATGGCCGCGCCGGCCAGTCCGCCGAGCCTATCGCCGCCCTGCCCGAGCGCATCGCACCGCTGCGCGACGCGCTGCGCGCCAAGGGCGGCACCTATATCAGCGCCCAGTTCACGCTGGTGCCCGGACCCAAGGAGGAGCCGCTCATCGCGCCGCATCTCAAGGAACTGCGCCCGTTCCTCGGCAAGGGCGATTTCGCTCCCGGCAAGTTCGGCCACCAGCTGGTCGAGACGCTGGCCCCGGCCGATTACACCGTCGAGAAGGTGGCCTATTCCGCCTTCTACCAAAGCCGGCTGGAGTACATCCTGCGGGCACTGGGGATCGACACGCTGATCATCGGCGGCATCGTCACCAATGGCGGCGTCGCCTCGACGCTGCGCGACGCGCATCTGCGCAATGTCGACACCGTCCTGCTGACCGACGGCTGCGCCGCCTTTCGCCCCGAGATCCATGACGCCACGCTGGTCTCGCTGGGCTCGCTCGGCTCGCAGAAGACCTGTGCCGAGGTCATCGCCGAACTGGAGGCGCTGTCATGAGCCTGCGCACACGTCTCAACGCCCCCGAGATCCTCGTCGCCCCCGGCGTCTATGACGGGCTGACCGCCGCGATGGCGCAGCAGGCCGGGTTCGAGGCGGTCTACCTCTCCGGCGCCGCGGTCGCCTATACCCGGCTCGGCCGGCCCGATATCGGGCTGACCACCGCCAGCGAGATGGCCGACACAATGGCGCTGATCGCCGACCGCATCGACGTGCCGGTGATCATCGACGCCGATACCGGCTTCGGCAATGCGCTCAACGCCCAGCGCACCATGCGGGTCTACGAGCGCGCCGGCGCAGCGGCGCTTCAGGTCGAGGACCAGACTTATCCCAAGCGCTGCGGCCACCTGAAGGACAAGTCGCTGATCCCCTCGGCCGAGATGGCCGGCAAGATCGCCGCCATGGCCGATGCCCGCGCCAGCGATGAGACGCTGATCATCGCCCGCACCGACGCCATCGCGGTCGAAGGCATCGACGCCGCCATGGCCCGGGCCGAGGCCTATATCGAGGCTGGCGCCGACGCGCTCTTCATCGAGGCGCCGCGCTCCGGCGACGAGCTGAAGCTGGTGGGCGAAACCTTCGGCAAGCGCATCCCGCTGCTCGCCAACATGGTCGAGGGCGGCTTCACGCCGATCTCGAATGCCAGCGACCTCGAGGCGATGGGCTTTTCCATCGTGATTTTCCCCGGCGGCATCGTGCGGGCCCTGGCACGCACCGCGCAGGACTATTACGCCAGCCTGCACGCCAACGGCTCGAACCGGCCCTTCGCCGAGCGGATGTTCGATTTCGACGGGCTCAACGAGGTCATCGGCACGCCCGAAATGCTGGCCTCGGGTCAGAAATGGGAGCCCCGTGATGGCTGAGATCGCTCCCACCCCCGATGCCTTCGACATCGAGGTCGGGACGCTGATCGTCGGCGCCGGGGCCTGCGGCCTGATCGCCGCTCTGGCCGCCCACGAGGCCGGGCAGGAGGTGCTTGTGATCGAGGCCGACCCGGTGCCGCAAGGCTCGACGGCGCTCTCGGCAGGGCTCATCCCCGCTGCCGGCACCGCGTTGCAGGCCGAGGCGGGCATCGCCGACGATGCCGCACGCTTCGCCGACGACATCCAGGCCAAGGCCAAGGGCGAGAACGATCCGGCGCTGGTCGCGGCGATGGCGGAGGGCTCGGCGGGGGTGATCGATTGGCTCAGCACGCGCTACGGTCTGCCCTTCTCGGTGGTGAGCGATTTCGACTATCCCGGCCATTCACGGCGGCGGATGCACGGGCTGCCAAGCCGATCCGGCGCCGAGCTGATCGACCGGCTGCGCGCCACCGTCGAGGCGCAGGGCATCGACCTGCTCTGCGGACGCCGGGCAGAGATCCTATACCACGAGGGACGCACCGTCACCGGCGCCGGGCTGCGCGCGCCCGACGGCACGCGCGAGACCGTGGGCTGCGCCAAGCTGGTGCTGGCCTGCAACGGCTTCGGTGGCAGCCGCGACAAGGTCGCTGCGCACATGCCCGCGATCTCGGACGCGCTGTGGTTCGGCCACGAGGGCAACCGCGGCGAGGCCCTGGACTGGGGTACGGCGCTTGAGGCCGGCACCCGACATCTCGGTGCCTACCAGGGCCACGGCAACGTGGCGCATCCGCACGGTATCCTGATCACCTGGGCCACGATCACCGAGGGCGGCATCCAGGTGAACCGCGAGGGCAAGCGGTTCTGGAATGAGGCGCAGGGCTACTCCGAGGCAGCACGCGTGGTTCTGGCCCAGCCCGGCGGCGAGGCGGTGACGATCTTCGACGCCCGCATCACCGGCATCGCGCGGCAGTTCGAGGATTTCCGCAATGCCGAGGCGCAGGGCGCGGTGCGCAGTGCCGATACGCTCGAAGACCTCGCAGCACAGCTCGATCTGCCCCCCGACGCCCTGCACGCGGAGATGAGCGCGATCACCCCCGGTGAGACCGACCGCTTCGGCCGGCTCTGGGGCGAAACCCTGCTGGCGCCGCCCTATTGCGCGGTGCGTGTCACCGGCGCGCTGTTCCACACGCAGGGTGGGCTCGTGACCGATGGCTGCGGGCGGGTGATGGCGGCAGATGGCACGCCCTTCCCCAACCTCTTCGCCGCCGGCGGTGCCGCCTGCGGCGTCTCTGGCGCGGGCGACAGCGGTTACCTCTCCGGCAACGGACTTCTGGCAGCAGCGGTGCTGGGCAGCGCGGCGGGGGCGGCTGCGCTCTGAGCCCCACCCGCACCAGCGCACATTGAGACCGGCACACACGCCGCGCTTTCGGCTTGCCCCGCCCCGGCGTCCGCGAAAGACTCGCCGCCATGAGATACACGCTGCGCCAGATCGAGTACTTTGTCGCCACCGCCGAAGCCGGCTCGATCACGCTGGCGGCCGAACGCATCCATGTCTCGCCGCCCTCGATCTCGGCGGCGATCTCGCAGCTCGAGGCCGAGCTTGGCGCGCAGCTCTTCCTGCGCCGGCACGCGCAGGGGCTGTCGCTCACCCGCGTCGGACGCGAGCTTCTGGTCGAGGCCAAGCAGCTGCTCGATCAGGCGCAAAAGCTCTACCAGACGGCCTCCGAGGCTTCGGACACGGTCGCCGGGACGCTGTCGCTTGGTTGCCTGCTGACCTTCGCGCCCATGGTCCTGCCGGCCATCGCCCACAGCTTCACCAGCGCCTTTCCCGGCGCGCAGGTGCTGCCCGATGTGGCCGATCACGAACGCCTGCTGCACCGGCTGGAGCGCGCCGAGCTCGACATCGCACTCAGCTACGACCTGCACCTGCCTGACGGCTTCAGCTTCACGCCGCTGGCTGGGCTCGCGCCGTTCGCGATGCTGGCCGAGACCGATCCGTTGGCCAAGCTGCCTGAGGTGACGCTCGAAGAGTTGGCCGCACGCGACCTGATCCTGCTCGACCTGCCGCTCTCGCGGGATTATTTCCTCTCGCTCTTCGCCCGCGCCGGACTGACACCGCGCGTCTCGGCGCGCCTACAGCAGATGGATGTGATCCGCACCATGGTGGCGAACGGCTTCGGCTACACCATCGCGAACATCCGGCCGAAGTCCCGCCACGCACTGGACGGGCGGGCGGTCGTGCGCGTGCCCATCGCGGGCGACCAGCAGCCGCTGCGGCTGGGCCTTGTGCGCGTCGCGCGGCAGGAGCCGACGCGGCTTCTGCGCAGCTTCATGGAGCATTGCACCCGCGAGATCTCGGACAGCCACATCCCCGGCATGGACGCGCCGCCCGCAGCCACGCGCCCCGCCTGAAGCGCGTCAGCCCGCCTGTGCGACCGCCGGCGCCCGGCGCCGGGCGGCGTCGTCATAGGCGGCATAGCTTGCCTGGATCGCGATCTGGTCGGCGACATGGCGGGCGTCATGCCAGACGCCCCAGATGAAGCTCGACCCACGCCGCGACTGCCAGGGCAACCCGAGGAAGTAGATGCCCGGCTCTTCCGAGACGCCGCGCTGATGGCGGGGCACGCCCTTTTCGTCGAACGTGTCGACCTCGAGCCAGCCGTAATCGACCGCGTAGCCTGTGGCCCAGATCACCGAGGCAATGCCCTCCTCGTCCAGATCCAGCGCGGTGACCGGGTTGGTCAGGCAGTCGGGCTCGGGTCCAAAGACCCGCGCCTCCGGCTCCTCCGGCAGGTCGAGCCCGTTGCGCGCGACATAGGCATCGGCCTCGTCGAGCAGGGCAAGGTAATTTTCATCGCCGCGCCGCACCTGCAGCGCCACATCATCGGCAAAGCGCAGCGTGCCGCCCGCCTCAGAGAGTGTCCGCCCGAGCAGCGTGATGCCCTGCGCCGCAAGTTTTCGGAAATCCACCGTCTCGCCGCCGCGCGCGCCGCTCACCGCGATGGTGACATGCTCGCGGCCGGGCTCCTGCGCCGCGAGGTCCCACTTGCCGAGCACCCCCAGCCACCAGACGAAGTCGCGCCCGCGGTAGCGGCGCGGCGGGCGGTCATGCGGCCCGACCGAGAGGAAGACCTTGCGACCCGCACGCGACAGCTCGTCGGCGATCTGCACGCCGGACGAGCCCGCGCCCACCACCAGCACCGCCCCCTCGGGCAACTGGCCGGGATTGCGATAAGCGTTGGAATGGATCTGATGCAGGCTGTCGCGCGCGGCGATCACGTCCGGCATCACCGGGCGCTGAAACGGCCCGGTCGCGGCGACCACGTTGCGGGCCTCGATCGGCCCGTCCGAGGTCTCGACCCGGAAGCCCCGCCTGCCCTCGAGCCGACGCACCGAGGTGACTTCGACGCCACAGCGCAGCGGCGCGCCGATCTGCTCGGCATATTGCACGAAGTAGTCAGCCACCTTCTCTTTCGGGATAAAGGCCTCGCCATCACCACCGGGGAAATCGAGGCCGGGAAATCGGTCATGCCAGGCCGGTCCGTTGGCGACGAGGCTGTCCCAGCGCTCCGAGCGCCAGCGCTCGGCGATGCGAGCGCGCTCGAGCACCAGATGCGGGATGCCGGCGCGGCCCAGATGCTCGCTCATGGCGATCCCAGCCTGCCCGCCGCCGACCACCAGGGTGTCGATTGTCTCGAGTGTCATCCGCGCGTCCTCTCCTGTGCCGTGGCGCTGCTGCGCCCGAATATCTCGGCCCCGTGATACGGAGAGGAATGGCTTCGGAAAATGACAATCTCCCGCAGCGTTGCTTCGGAAAAGCCTATCCAGAGACCGCCAGCCCGTGCAAGGACGGCAGGTCAGCGCCGAAGAAGGCTCCGCAGTTCGGTCTTCTTTTGCGAGTCGCTGTAATCGCCGTGGATGATGGCGCGCACGCGGCCCCATTTCTCCGGCGGGATGCTGGCGGGGTCGGTGCCCGGAAGCAGGAAGACCACCTGCTGTTGCTCGCCGGTCGTGAGTTCGTTGGGCCGTCCCATGCTCATCGCGAGTCGGTCCCCCGCCTTGATGGTCGTGCGGTCGCCCGCCGCGGGCTCGTCGATGCGGCCATGATTGCGCGCGGCCTGCGCAACACCGGCCACCGTCACCGCGGCGGCAAGGAGAATGATGAAGAGTTTCATGGGCAGGCTGCCTTTCCGTCATTTGTCCCGAGGATAGCCCAACGGGCGTGACGAGCAAGCCGAGCCGCGTGCGGCATCGGAGCATTCCCGCCGCAGCCGACACGTGAAAAGGGCCACGCGCGGTGTCGCGCATGGCCCCGGTTCATCTGGCGGAAAGCTGGCTCAGTGGCCGGCGATCAGGCCCATGCTCTCGAGCTTCAGGATCACCTGATGCGCGCAGTTGTCGACATCGGTGCCCTCGGTCTCGACCCGCAGCTCCGGGTTGGCCGGAACGTCGTAGGGATCGGAGATGCCGGTGAACTCCTTGATCTTGCCTTCGCGGGCCAGCTTGTAGAGGCCCTTGCGGTCACGACGCTCGCACTCTTCGATCGTGGTCGCCACGTGCACCTCGATGAAGGCACCGAACTGCTCGATGTCCTCGCGCACCGCGCGGCGGGTGGCCGCGTAGGGCGCGATGGGCGCGCAGATCGCGATGCCGCCGTTCTTGGTGATCTCGGACGCCACATAGCCGATGCGACGGATGTTGAGGTCGCGGTGCTCCTTCGAGAAGCCCAGCTCGGAGCTGAGGTTCTTGCGGACGATGTCGCCGTCGAGCAGCGTCACCGGACGGCCACCCATCTCCATCAGCTTGGTCATCAGAGCGTTGGCGATGGTCGACTTGCCCGAGCCCGAGAAGCCGGTGAAGAACACGGTGAAGCCCTGCTTCGAACGCGGCGGCTTGGTGCGGCGCAGCTCGGCCACGACCTCGGGGAACGAGAACCACTCGGGGATCTCGAGGCCTTCCTGAAGACGACGGCGCAGCTCGGTGCCCGAGATGTTCAGGATGTTGACGCTGTCCTTGTCGGCGATCTCGTCGGCGGGCTCGTACTGGGCACGCTCTTCGACGTAAACCATGTGTTTGAACGGCACCATCTCGATGCCCATCTCTTCCTCATGCGCCTTGAACAGCTCCTGCGCGTCGTAGGGACCGTAGAAGTCCTCGCCGGCGGAGTTCTTGCCCGGGCCCGCGTGGTCGCGGCCGACGATGAAGTGGGTCACGCCGAAGTTCTTGCGGATCAGGCCGTGCCAGACCGCCTCGCGCGGGCCGGCCATGCGCATGGCGAGCGGCAGCAGCGACATCGAGGTGGTCGAGGCCGGGTACTTGTCGAGCACCGCCTCGTAGCAGCGCACGCGGGTGAAGTGATCGACATCGCCCGGCTTGGTCATGCCGACGACCGGGTGGATCAGCAGGTTGGCCTGCGATTCACGGGCGGCGCGGAAGGTCAGCTCCTGGTGGGCGCGGTGCAGCGGGTTGCGGGTCTGGAACGCCACCACCTTGCGCCAGCCGAGCTTGCGGAAATAGGCGCGCAACTCGTTGGGCGTGTCGCGGCGGGCGCGGAAATCGTAGTGCACCGGCTGCTGGATGCCGGTCACCGGGCCGCCGAGATAGATCTTGCCGGCGTGGTTGTGCAGGTAGTTGACCGCGGGGTGCGCGTCGTCATCGGCGCCGAAGACCTTCTCGGCTTCCTTGGACTTGTTCGGCGCCCACTTGTCGGTCACGGTCATGGTGGCGAGGATCACGCCTTCCTGATCGCGCAGGGCGATGTCCTGACCGATCTCGATCTTGTCGGCGAAGTCTTCCTTGACGTCGAGGGTGATCGGCATCGGCCAGAGCGTGCCGTCGGCCATGCGCATGTTGTCGACCACGCTGTCGTAGTCCTCTTCACCGAGGAAGCCCTTCAGCGGGTAGAAGCCGCCATTCATCAGCAGCTCGAGGTCGCAGATCTGGCGCGGGGTCAGATCGTGCGAGGTCAGCTCGCCGGCTTCGACCTTGAGCTTCTGGGCGCTGTCGTACGAGACGAACAGCTCGGGAATGGGAGCGAGATTGTTCTGCATGAATCTGGTCCTGTTAGTGGAGGGAACGTAGCCGCTGGCGGTCCCGGTCAGTTCGGCGTGAAGCGCCTGGTACTCGAGGAACTTCCGCGCCAGGAAGCGGTCCGTGAGACGGGCCTTTTCAGCCGCACCGCGCGAAGTCAGGGAATAGGCGAAGCGCTGGCGCCGGTCCGGCCCAGAGCGTTCGCTGATGGTGATGAACCCGGCTTCGGCTGCGGCCCGAAGCTGCGCATTGAGACGCCCCAGAGACACGCCGATAGCCGAGGAGATCTCTCGCTGCGATGCGTGCGGCGCCACGTCGACGTGACGCAGCAGCCGGAACAGCGGGCCTTCCTCATCGGTAATCGGTTTTGCACCAGGGGTGGACATAAATAGACGACTCAAAGTGTGTTCACGAATGAACGTATTGCACAGACCGCGACCTCAGGAAAGAAAAAATTGCTGCAGGCGCATAATTCCGCCGCCTGCGGCGCTCAAAGTTGCGAAGATGCGCCAGACCGGGCCTTCAACCAAAGATTGTCGCCCGCGCGTCAACGGCCGGAACAGGGCTGAAACGAAGAAGGGGCGCGCCAGCGGCACGCCCCTTGCAGAGTTCGCAGTCCTCGCGGCTCAGCCAGCGACTGGGTTTTCGGCGCCGTAGCCCAGCGGCTCGGAGACATCCTTACCCTCGTCGACGCCCTGCTCCGCCAGCCAGCGCTCGGCCTCCAGCGCCGCCATGCAGCCCATGCCGGCGCTGGTCACCGCCTGGCGGTACTTGTGGTCGGTCAGGTCGCCGGCGGCGAAGACGCCGGGGATCGAGGTCGCGGTGCTGTCGGGCTGGGTCTTCACGTAACCGCCCATATGAGTCTCGAGCACGTCCTTGACCAGTTCGTTGGCCGGCGCGTGGCCGATGGCGACGAAGACGCCCTTGCAGGGGATCTCGGTGATCTCGCCAGTCTGCACGTTCTTGGCGCGCACCGCGGTGACGCCCTTGGGGCTGTCCTCGCCCACCACTTCCTCGAGCGCGTGGTGCCAGAGCGGCACGATCTTCTCGTGCTTGAGCAGACGGTCCTGCAGGATCTTCTCGGCGCGCAGCTCATCGCGACGGTGGATCAGCGTCACCTTGCTGGCAAAGTTGGTCAGGAACAGCGCCTCTTCCACGGCGGTGTTGCCGCCGCCGACCACGACGATCTCCTGACCGCGGTAGAAGAAACCGTCGCAGGTGGCGCAGGCCGAGACGCCGAAGCCCTTGTAGGCCTCCTCGGACTCGAGACCCAGCCACTTGGCGCGCGCGCCGGTGGCAAGGATCACCGCGTCGGCGGTGTAGGTGGTGCCGCTGTCGCCATGTGCCACGAAGGGACGCACGTCGAGGTCGAGCTTGGTGATGATGTCACCGATGATCTCGGTGCCCATGGCGCGGGCATGCGCCTCCATGTTGACCATCAACTCGGGGCCCTGCACCTCGGTGTGGCCCGGCCAGTTCTCGACCTCGGTGGTGGTGGTCAGCTGACCGCCCGGCTCGAGCCCCTGCACGAGGATCGGCTCGAGCATGGCGCGCGAGGCGTAGACACCGGCGGTGTAGCCGGCCGGGCCGGAGCCGATGATCAGGACCTTGGTGTGGCGGGTATCGGACATGGGACAATCCTCGGACAAAGCGTTTCGCGCTCATATAGTCGGCTTGCCCCGGCAGCGAAAGCCCCGCCCCGTAGCGCTTGCCGTTTCCGCGGCAGCGCGGCATAAGGCGGCGGAACCACCCCGCCGCTCGCAGCCGAACAGATGTTCGCGCCAACGGTCGCCAGGGCGGGCACCTCAACCTGACAGTGTCATGATGGAATAATCAGCGCCTCTGCGCATGAGCGCTTAATATTCTTTCGCTAGAGTGAAACTTTATTGCGCCACGCCGCCGGGGTGGTATAACAATCGCGAAATCAAAAGAGGTATGACGATGCCCGGGAACCGGCTCGATCCGATCGATCGCAAGATTCTGGCGGAGCTGCAGGCCGATGGCCGCATGACCAATGTCGAGCTCGCCAAACGTGTCGGGATCTCCGCCCCGCCCTGCCTGCGCCGGGTGCGCACGCTCGAGGAACAGGGCTTCATCCGCGGCTACCACGCCGATGTCGATCCGCGCGAACTGGGCTTCGAGGTTCAGGTCTTCGCTTCGGTCGGCCTGCAGAGCCAAGCCGAGGTCGATCTGCGCGCCTTCGAGGAGCGCTGCCGCAACTGGCCACTCGTACGCGAGTGCCACATGCTCAACGGCGAGGTTGATTTCATCCTGAAATGCGTGGCTCCCGACCTCTCGACCTTCCAGAGCTTCCTGACCGGAGATCTGCTCACCGCCGAGAATGTCGGCAGCGTGAAGACCTCGCTGGTGATCCGTGGCGCCAAGGACGAGCCGGGCGTGCCGTTCGACGTGCTGGAGGAGCGGCTGAGCCGCTCCGCCTGAGGCCGCCGCTTCGGATCAGAGAGAGGTCAAGCTGTCGATCACCTCGCGCGTGGTGCGGGTGAGGCTGAGCTCGCCGAAATCCTCGGCCTGTCCGATATTCGGGAACAGCGACAGGAACAGCGCTGCGGTGCTCTCGCCCATCGAGCGAACGAGCGACTTGCCAGGGTGATAGCTCTCCATCTCGATACCGCCGATCCGCATGGTGGCGTGGCGGCCAAGCATCAGGTGGTAGAGCTGCACCGAGCCCACCGGCGTCACTTCGACGATGCGGTCGCCGTCGGCGAAATCCGCCACCGGCACCAGAACGGTCTCGCGACCGATCAGCGATTTCAACCGGTCGCGGCGCATCACCATGTGCGCCGCCGGTCCGACAAGCACGTCGACCATCGGGCGGCCGGGGCCGAAACTGTCGGCGGTGATGCGCGACAGCGAGGCCAGCGTCGTGGCATCGTCCGGAATGCCAGGCACATAGGTGGTCGACCCGATCCAGGTGACCGGCTGCGCGCCGGCGCTGCTCTCGACGTAATCGCCGGGCAGCAGATCCTCGATGGCGACCGGGCCGCGCACAGTGGGAATCAGCGTGCCGCGCGCGAAGGCGGTGCAGGCCTCTTCGAAGAGCGGCTGGGCCGGGGCGATCTGGCTTTTGAATGAAATCGAGAGATCGGGCATCAGCGCCGAGGTCTCGTACTTGCGCATCAGGGCAGAGCTGCGGCGCGGGCGCGGCTCGGCGCGGTGCGACACGGGTTTGCGGGGAATCTGAAGAGAAACCGACCGGGTTGCGGACTCGAAGGACTGGTTAAGACTAGACACGTGAACACCCCTTAAAGGACTGGTCACAACCGTGTTGGCCCCCACCAACAACAACAGAAGGACTGTTGTAAAACGAATGATGACAGATAGGACCCAATGCCCCGGGTATGTCAAAATTTAACCGGATTTGACCGAATTATCGCGATCAATCCGGTCAAACGCTGATGATTGTTCCCTTGGCAGGGGTCAATTCGCCGAAACTGGCCAAAACCGAGGCGAATCGGGATCGGGATTCAGGCCCGCTTCAGAACCGGGGCCTGACCTTTGCGGCGCGCGATGGCCGCGTCCCGGCGCGCGCCGCGCGCCCAGGGAAGCTCCATCTCCACCGACTTTGCGGTTGCGACGGCGGACTTGATGAAACGGCTCTGCTTTTTCATGACACTGCTCCTGCTCGGTCTTTTTCTCGCCTGTTCTGCAGCGTCCAGGCTGCGGGCTTGTTCAGACCATGACGGGAGATTGGGGCGCCTTTTTGACAAAGCGCGGACAATTTCAGGGGCTTGGCGCGTTTGTTTCCGAAACGAAGGTCAGAGCCGGATCGCCGAGATCAGCCGACCGTAATCCGCCTCGCGCTCGTGCACCGAGCGGCGGAAGGAATAGAAGCGCTGCGGGTCGGAATAGGTGCAGTGACGGGTCCATTCCGCCTCGACCCCGGCCTCGCGCAGCTTGTGCAGGCCAAAGCCCGGCAGATCGAAATGCATCCGGTCGCCCTCGCCCCCTGCGAAGAAACGGCCGTTCACCGGATCCACGCTCATGAAGGTCTCGAAGAATTCCGGCCCGACCTCGTAGGCGCGCTGGCTGATGCTCGGGCCGATCACCGCGCGAATACGCTCACGCGTTGCGCCGAGCCCGACCATGGCGGCCACGGTCTCTTCCAGCACGCCGTCGATGGCCCCGCGCCAGCCCGCATGGGCTGCCCCGACCACGCCGGCCTCGGCATCGGCCAACAACACCGGCTGGCAGTCGGCGGTGAGCACCGCGATCGCCAGCCCCGGCGTGGCCGTGACCATGGCGTCGGCCTCGGGCGCCGGCCCGTCATGCGGCCCCTCGACCACAACCACCTTCGAGGAATGGGTCTGATGGACATTGACCAGCTGCCCGGCCGGCACCTCCATCGCATCGGCGGCGCGGGCGCGGTTGATCGCCACGATCTCGGACTGGTCCGACGAGCCGTTGCCGCAGTTCAGACCTGCGAACACCCCTGACGAGGCCCCGCCCTTGCGGGTGAAGAAACCATGCCTCAGGGGAACGAGGCTTTGCGAAGTGATGATCTCAAGCGTCATGTGTCCAGTAGTCCGGGCGGTGGGGCTGCGCCTTCCGGGAAGGCCCCGAGTGTCTTGAACAGCGAACCCATTTCCTCGGGGTGCGTCAACCGGCGATGTGCGGCGACGTGGCTGTCAAGCTGCGCTCCGCTGAGCCGTGCCGCAAGCGCGCGCGCGCGGTCGGTGATGCCCAGCCGCTCCAGGAAGACGCCCTGCGGCGTAAGCGTTGTGGTGGCGCAGGGCATGGCGGCGGCAAGCGCGCCGAAGTCCACATGCGCGGTGAGGTCGGCCGTGCCCGGGGCGTCGAGCGGAGACACCTTGTCGTGCCGGCGCACCGCCTGGAAGGTGTCGCCGAGGCTGCGCGCGCTGCCGTAGTCGACGATCAGCGCCGCGCCACCCTGCGACGCGATGCGACGGCCGATGTCTTCGGCGATGCCGGTGGCCGGGGCGCAGGTCTCGACAAGGTCGCCCTCGCGCGTGTCGGCAAGCCGGTGTTCAAGCTCGCCGTGCGGCGCGGGCTCGGTGAGGCCGAAGGCGAGCCGCCCTTCCGAAAGGCCGACCACGCGCTCGCACCAGCCCTCGCCAGAGCGCAGGAACTGGCGGATCGGCAGCGCGTCGAAGAACTCGTTGGCAAGCAGGTAGAGCGGCGCCTCGGGCAGGTTCGCCACGCTGTCGTGCCAGACCGGCATCAGCGGGGCGAGCCTGCGGTGCTGCTCGTCGCGCAGGCGCGGCGAGGTTTCGACCAGGTGCAGACGCGCCGCCTCGAGCATGCCCGGCACGCCGTGCATGGCGCGGGTGGCGTCGGCCATCAGCGTGCCCCGCCCCGGTCCCAGCTCGGCCAGCACGAAGGACGATGGCCGCCCCTGCTCCAGCCAGCACTGCGCAAGGCACAGCCCCAGAAGCTCGCCGAACATCTGGCTGATCTCGGGCGCGGTGGTGAAATCCCCCGCCGCGCCCAGCGGGTCACGCGTCGGGTAATAGCCGTACCGCGGATGGCCGAGGCAGGTGGCCATGTATTCGGCGATGGTCATCGGCCCCTCGGCGGCGATGCGCCGGTGCAGGATCTCCTCGAGCGGGCTCATGCCCGCCGCCTCGCCGCGACCAGCAGCGCCACGCCGATGAGAATCATCGGCAGCGACAGGATCTGCCCCATGGTCAGACCGAAGCCGCCAACCTGAAAGGCCAGTCCCAGCGGGTTGCCCGGCGAGACGAACTGCGCGTCGGGCTGGCGGGCGAACTCGACGATGAAGCGCGCGAGGCCATAGCCCGCGAAGAAGCTGCCCGCCACGATGCCGGGCCGCTTGAGCGCGCCGCGCGCGAAGGCCAGCCAGATCAGCACGGCGCCGAGGATCAGCCCCTCGAGCCCGGCCTCGTAGAGCTGCGAGGGATGGCGGGCGCAAAGCGCCCCCGCGGCCTGGCCGCAGGCCTGCGCCGCCTGACCGGGGAAGATCACGCCCCAGGGCAGATCAGTGGGCCGGCCCCAGAGCTCGGCATTGACGAAGTTGGCGATCCGCCCGAGCAGCAGCCCCGGCGGCACGGCAAGCGCCATCAGGTCGGCGGTGGGCATCAGGCGGATGCCATGCTTCAGGCAGAAGCCGAGCGCCGCCACGATCACCCCCAGCAGCCCGCCATGGAACGACATGCCGCCGTGCCAGATCATCAGGATCTCGCCGGGATTGGAGAGGTAATAGGCCGGCTGGTAGAACAGCACGAAGCCCAGCCGCCCGCCGAGGATGATGCCGAGGATCACCCAGGTCAGCAGCTGCTCGAGCTGCTCCGTGCTCATCGGCGGACTGTCGTCGCGCCAGAGCCGGACGCGGCGCAGCGCCGCCGCGGCGAGCTGCCAGCCGAGCAGAATGCCGGCGATATAGGCCAGCGCGTACCAGCGCAGGGCGAACTCGAAACTGCCGATCGAGATCGAGAACAGTTCGGGCGAGAGCGAGGGGAATTGCAGGGCGGCTTTCATGGCCGCATGAGTGCCGTCGCTTTGGCGGCGAAGTCAACCTTGAGGCCGGCGGCTGCAGGGCCCATATTGATGACAACATCGTATCAGGAGCACCCATGCAGACCCGCAACAAGGTATTCGACGACATCTCGCAGCTGATGACCAACGCCATGGGCGTGGCACAGGGCGCCAGGGACGAGGCCGAGACGGCGATGAAGTCGATGATCGACCGCTGGCTGGCCGATCGCGATTTCGTCACCCGCGAAGAGTTCGACGCGGTTCGCGCCATGGCGCAGAAGGCCCGCGAAGAGAACGAGGCGCTGAAGGCCCGGCTCGACGCTCTGGAAAAGGGCGCGGACTGACCGCCCACCCCGGTCCGTGACAAGGCGGGGGCGCTGCCCCCTCTTGGCGCTGTGCGCCAATTCACCCCCGAGGTATTTTGAAACCAAAGAAGCCAGGAGCGCCGCGCCCCTGGCTTCTCTTCGTCAAAAATACTCCCGCCGGAGGCAGGCCGTCGGAAGACGCCGCGGGGCCTTCGGGCATGGGCGCCGCTGGCACCTCAAGGGCGCGCCGGCGCCCTTGCTTTGTACCGGCCTCTGGGGTACAGGCCCCCGGTGGCCCTGCGCCACTGATTCAGAAAACCAATAAACGCCGTGGTTGGCCCGTTCGCTTCGGGGTCACATCCGGCAATGGAGAAGCGACATGAAACTGAATGAACTTCGCGACAATCCTGGCGCCGTCCAGTCCAAAAAGCGCATCGGCCGCGGCCCGGGTTCGGGCAAAGGCAAGATGGGTGGCCGCGGTATCAAGGGTCAGAAATCGCGTTCGGGTGTGGCCATCAACGGCTACGAAGGCGGCCAGATGCCGCTCTACCAGCGTCTGCCCAAGCGCGGCTTCAACAAGCCGAACCGCAAGAGCTACGCTGTCGTCAACCTCGGCCTGATCCAGAAGTTCGTCGACGCAGGCAAGCTCGACGCGGCATCGATCACCGAGGACAGCCTCGTGGCATCGGGCCTCGTGCGCCGCAAGCTCGACGGCATCCGCGTGCTCGCCAAGGGTGACGTCACCACCGCCCTGACCATCGAGACCACCGGCGCGTCGAAATCCGCCGTCGAGGCAGTCGAGAAAGCCGGCGGCGCCCTCAAGGTCACGACCGCGGCGGCCGCAGAATAAGCGGGTTGTGAGCGGTGAGACTGCCGCTTACATAGGACCCCACGTTTTCCACGAACGCCGCCGGAGCCGGAAAGCGCTTCCGGCGGCGTTCTGCCTTCGAGAGGACCCGCATGGCATCCGCTGTGGAACAAATGGCCGCCAACACAAGTTGGGCGGCGCTTGGGAAGGCCACTGACCTTCGCAACCGCATCCTATTCACCCTCGGCCTTCTGATCGTCTACCGGCTGGGCACCTTCATCCCCGTCCCCGGAATCGACGGCGGCGCGCTCCGCGACTTCATGGAGCAGGCCGGCCAGGGCATCGGCGGCATGGTTTCCATGTTCACCGGCGGCGCGCTGGGACGCATGGGCATCTTCGCCCTCGGCATCATGCCCTACATCTCGGCCTCGATCATCGTGCAGCTCCTCGCGGCCATGGTGCCGGCGCTCGAGCAGCTCAAGAAAGAGGGCGAGCAGGGCCGCAAGAAGATCAACCAGTACACCCGCTACGGCACGGTGCTTCTGGCGCTGTTTCAGGCCTACGGCCTTGCGGTGTCGCTCGAGGCCGGCGACCTGGCCCACGAGGCGGGCTGGTATTTCCGCGCCGCCGTGGTGATCACGCTGGTCGGCGGCACCATGTTCCTGATGTGGCTGGGCGAGCAGATCACCGCCCGCGGCGTCGGCAACGGCATCTCGCTGATCATCTTCGTCGGCATCGTGGCCGAGATTCCCGCCGCACTGGCACAGTTCTTCGCCTCCGGCCGCTCCGGCGCCATGAGCCCGGCGATCATCGTGGGGGTCATCGTCATGGTCATCGCGGTGATCATGTTCGTGGTGTTCATGGAACGCGCGCTGCGCAAGATCACCATCCAGTACCCGCGCCGCCAGGTCGGCATGAAGATGACCGAGGCGCAGCAGTCGCACCTGCCCGTCAAGGTCAACCCGGCCGGCGTGATCCCGGCGATCTTCGCCTCCTCGCTGCTGCTGCTGCCGACCACCATCGCGACCTTCAGCCAGGCTGGCTCGAGCGGTCCGGTGATGTCGACGATCCTTGCCTATTTCGGCCCCGGACAGCCGCTGTACCTGCTGTTCTTCGCCGCGATGATCGTCTTCTTCGCCTACTTCTACACCTTCAACGTGTCGTTCAAACCCGATGACGTGGCCGACAACCTGAAGAACCAGAACGGCTTCATCCCGGGCATCCGCCCCGGCAAGCGCACCGCCGATCACCTCGAATACGTGGTCAACCGGATCCTGGTCGTGGGCTCGGCCTATCTTGCCGCGGTCTGCCTCCTGCCCGAGATCCTGCGCTCGCAATACGCCATCCCGTTCTATTTCGGCGGGACATCGGTTCTCATCGTGGTATCGGTGACCATGGACACCATTCAGCAGATCCAGAGCCATCTGCTGGCACATCAATACGAAGGTCTTATTCAGAAGTCGCAGCTCCGCGGTAAGAGTAAGACCCGCAAGCGGAGGGGACCTGCACGCCGATGAACATCATTCTTCTTGGACCGCCGGGCGCCGGCAAAGGCACACAGGCCGGATTTCTCGTCGAGGAGCGTGGCATGGTCCAGCTCTCCACCGGGGACATGCTACGCGAGGCGAAGGCCTCGGGCAGCGAGATGGGCAAGCGTGTCGCCGCGATCATGGATGCGGGCGAGCTGGTCACCGACGAGATCGTCATCGGCCTGATCCGCGAGAAGCTGCAGACCACCAAGGCATCGGGCTTCATCTTCGACGGCTTCCCCCGCACGCTGAAGCAGGCGGACGCGCTGGGTGAGCTTCTGACCGAGATGGGCCAGAGCCTCGACAAGGTGATCGAGCTGCGCGTAAACGACGAGGCGCTGGTGGACCGCATCGTTGGCCGCGCCGAGGCTGCCATCGCCGCAGGTGAAAAGCCGCGCGCCGACGACAATGCCGAGAGCCTCAAGAAGCGCCTGATGGAGTATTACAAGCAGACCTCGCCGCTGATCGGGTACTACTATGCCAAGGGCATGTATTCACGCATCGACGGCATGGCCTCGATGGACGAGGTCAAGGCGGCACTGGGCGCGAAGCTTGACAGCTGAACGCTGCTGACCAGGACAAGACAAAGGCGGGCCCCAAGGTCCGCCTTTTTCGTTTTGACGACAGCCGCGCCCTCTCCCGAACTCATGCCAGCGTCACTCTCTCAGACCCGACGCTTGCGGGTTTGCGGTGACGCCCCCTGCACGCGGTCAGCCCGAGACACCTGCAATCCGACCGACCCTGCCGAATGCGAGCAGGACGGCCTTGGGTGGCCCGGCGAAGCTGCGTTCCAGCACCGCGCTGTCCTCGGCCGACAGGCTGCCGTAGCCCATCGACCAGCCAAGGAAGCTGCGCTCCCGGACCTCGCGCTGCATCCGCAGCACGATCTGGTAATGCCGCGGATCGAGATGAATGCGGTTGTAGAGGCTTTCAAGCACGCGCTGCGGCCCTTCCAACACCTGGCAGAAGCGGTCCGTGTCGCGCAGGAGATAGCCCGTCACACCACCGGAGCGATTGTTTCGCATCGCCTCCTGGAGAATGTCGTAATCGGACGAATGGCCTCGCGGATGTCGCGACAGACTTGTATAGAGCATCTGGGTGATCATATCGGGATCAGACCCCGTGCTCGGGCGGGAGATGTGGTTCTCGGTCGTCATATTCGGACAAACGCGCCGGTGCGGCGCGAGGTTCCGACATTGGGGTTGACCCTTGCTCCGAATCCTCATACCCACCCGCATCTCTATCAGAGAATCAATGTTTGCGGGGTGGGTCGCTCCCCTACCGCAGATCACCTCATCAGCGGACAGCCCGACGGCGATCTCGCCTCGGGCTCATGTTGTGAAAAAAGGTTCTGGCACTACGGAACCGCAACGAAAAGGAACAGAGATTTGGCACGTATCGCCGGCGTCAACATCCCGACCAACAAACGGGTGCCGATCGCCCTCACCTACATCACCGGTATCGGCCACACCTCGGCTCAGCAGATCTGCGAGGCCGTGAACATCGATGCGACCCGTCGCGTCAACGAGCTGTCCGACACCGAAGTCCTCGCCATCCGTGAGCACATCGACGCCAACTTCACCGTCGAAGGTGACCTGCGCCGCGAAGTTCAGATGAACGTCAAGCGCCTGATGGACCTCGGCTGCTACCGTGGCCTGCGTCACCGCCGCAACCTCCCCGTCCGCGGTCAGCGGACCCACACCAACGCGCGTACCCGCAAGGGCCCCGCGAAGCCGATCGCCGGCAAGAAGAAGTAAGGGAGGCTACTCGATATGGCACGTGATACCCGTCGCGGAGGCAAGAAGAAGGTCTCCAAGAACATCGCCGCAGGCGTGGCGCATGTGAACTCTTCGTTCAACAACACCAAGATCCTGATCTCGGACGTGCAAGGCAATGCGATCTCCTGGTCGTCCGCCGGCACCATGGGCTTCAAAGGCTCGCGGAAATCGACCCCCTACGCCGCTCAGCTGGCCGCAGAAGATGCCGGCAAGAAAGCGCAGGAACACGGTGTGAAGACGCTGGAAGTCGAAGTCCAGGGCCCCGGCTCGGGCCGTGAATCGGCCCTGCGCGCGCTGGCCGCCGCAGGCTTCAACATCACGTCGATCCGCGACGTGTCGCCGATCGCGCACAACGGCTGCCGCCCGCCGAAGCGCCGCCGCGTCTGATCTATCGTTACAACAAGGTGGGGCCCTGCCGTCGTGCGGGGCCCCGCCTTACGTCATTTCAACCTCGGGCGTCTGAGCCTTTGGACATGGGGCACGGACAGGAATGGAGGGACGCATGATCCACAAGAACTGGGCTGAACTGATCAAGCCGACCCAGCTGGAGGTTCGCCCCGGCGCCGACCCGAGCCGCGTGGCCACCGTCGTCGCCGAGCCGCTCGAGCGCGGCTTCGGTCTGACCTTGGGCAACGCGCTGCGCCGGGTGCTGCTGTCGAGCCTTCAGGGTGCGGCCATCACCAGCGTGCAGATCGACAACGTGCTGCACGAATTCTCCTCCGTCGCGGGCGTCCGCGAAGATGTCACCGACATCGTCCTGAACCTCAAGGGCGTCTCGCTGCGCATGGAAGTCGAAGGCCCCAAGCGCCTCTCGATCAACGCCACCGGCCCGGGCGCCGTCACCGCAGGCGACATCGCCGAGACCGCCGGCATCGAGGTGCTGAACAAGGATCACGTGATCTGCCACCTCGACGATGGTGCGGATCTCTATGTCGAGCTCACGGTGAACACCGGCAAGGGCTACGTGTCTGCCGACAAGAACAAGCCGGAAGACGCGCCCATCGGCCTGATCCCGATCGATGCGATCTACTCGCCGGTCAAGCGCGTCGCCTACGAAGTGCAGCCGACCCGTGAGGGCCAGGTTCTCGACTATGACAAGCTGACCATGAAGGTGGAAACCGACGGTTCGGTCACGCCCGAGGACGCGATCGCCTTTGCCGCCCGCATCCTGCAGGATCAGCTGTCGATCTTCGTCAACTTCGACGAGCCCGAAGCGGCTGGCCGTCAGGACGAGGACGATGGCCTCGAGTTCAACCCGCTCCTTCTCAAGAAGGTGGACGAGCTCGAGCTGTCGGTGCGCTCCGCGAACTGCCTGAAGAACGACAACATCGTCTATATCGGCGACCTGATCCAGAAGACCGAAGCCGAGATGCTCCGCACCCCGAACTTCGGCCGCAAGTCGCTGAACGAGATCAAGGAAGTGCTGTCCTCCATGGGTCTGCACCTCGGCATGGATGTCGAGGACTGGCCGCCGGACAACATCGAAGATCTCGCCAAGAAGCTCGAAGACCAGTTCTAAGAGCCTCTCAGAGACAAGGAACGGGGCGCGGTGAGAGGGCGCCCCGGTCCTTCCCCGCAAGGGGATCCGGGCATCTGCCCCAAGGTGAGTGGTCCGCAACGCATGGGCCGCCTGACAAAGCAAAACCGCCCGTAGAGGGCAAATCGGAGTAAAGAGACATGCGTCACGCAAAAGGCTACCGCCGCCTCAACCGCACCCACGAGCACCGCAAGGCACTGTGGGCAAACATGGCCGGCTCGCTGATCGAGCACGAGCAGATCAAGACCACCCTGCCCAAGGCCAAGGAACTCAAGCGCGTCATCGACAAGCTGATCACCCTCGGCAAGCGCGGCGACGTGCACGCCCGCCGTCAGGCCGCTGCCCAGCTGAAGCAGGACAAGGACGTCGCGAAGCTGTTCGAAGTGCTTGGCCCGCGCTACGCCGAGCGTTCGGGCGGCTACTGCCGCGTGCTGAAAGCCGGCTTCCGTTACGGTGACATGGCGCCGATGGCGATCATCGAGCTGGTCGACCGCGATGTCGACGCCAAGGGCGCAGCCGACAAGGCCCGCCTCGCAGAGCTCGAGGCCGCAGAGGAGTAATCCTCGCGACCCACGACCAAAAGAAAGGCGCCGCAGAGATCTGCGGCGCCTTTTTTGTTGCCCGGTATCAGCCGCTCAGGCGGCGTCGAGCTCTTTCTTGACCAGCGACTCGATCTTGTCGACCGGGTGATTGGTCAGGGTCTTGGGCACCTCGGCCACCACCTTGGACGCGACCTCCTTGTGCATCTCGCGGCGCAGATCGCCCAGAACCTGCGGCGAGGCCACCAGCACCAGCTCGTCGAATGCGCCCTTGTGCGCCTCCTCGTAGAGATGCTCGGCCAGATCCGCGGCAAAGCGCTCCTTCTGCAGTTCGTGCCAGTCGGTGTCGTCCATCGACGAGCGGTGCCCCACCCCGGTGTCGTGCATCCGGCCCGGCTTGTTGGCGCCTTGCTCACGGTCAGAGGGGTTTTCCTGCTCCTCTTCCTCGAACACGTCGAGATTGGGGTCATCGTGATCGGTGAGATTGCGCAGGAACAACGCCTTCTCGCTGTCGGTCACGACCACCCAGGTGCCCTTTTTCAGTTCGGTCATCGTCCTCTCCTCAGTCGCTCTGTTTCTCTTCCGACTTGCGCACCCGCGTGACGCCCGGCCGGTCCTGCTCGGCCCGCTTGAGCAGGTCGCGCGTGCCCACTTGCCGCTCGGTCGCGCCGCCGGCGCGGCCCTGCTGGTCAGGGGTCTCGGTGCTGTCGATATACTCTTCGGTCTCGCGGCGACCGTCCTCGGATCTGTAGCGCTCGGCCATGGGATCCTCCTTTCCTCGGTTGTGCCCAGACAACGCAGACAGCGCTTTTCGCGTTCCGTCTCATCGTCTTGAAACCGTCGGCGCGCGCGGGCATATCCGGTCAGCACAGGAGGATCATACCATGCTTCGCACCGTCGTCGCAGCGCTCGCCGCCCTCACCCTATGCCTCGCCCCCAGCGCCTCCCCTGCCGAGACAAGGGTGCCCGAGAGCCAGGCCGAGATCTCGCTCAGCTTCGTGCCGCTGGTGAAGCAGGCGACGCCGGCAGTGGTGAACATCTACGCCCGCCGCACCGTCGAGACCCGCAGTCCCTTCGCGGGCGACCCGCTCTTCGGCAACCTGTTCCGCGAGTTCGGCGGCCGGCCGCGGGTGCAGAACTCGCTGGGCTCAGGCGTGATCCTCTCGGACGACGGCATCGTGGTGTCGAACTACCACGTGGTGGGGCAGGCCACCGACATCCGCGTGGTGCTCAACACCGGCGAGGAATACGCCGCCACCGTGCTGCTCGGCGACGAGGAATCCGATCTCGCCATCCTCAAGCTCGAGGGCGCCGGCGGCATGCCGTATCTGGCGCTGCGCGACAGCGACACGGTCGAGGTGGGCGAGCTGGTGCTTGCGATCGGCAACCCCTTCGGCGTGGGCCAGACGGTGACCTCGGGCATCGTCTCGGGGCTGGCCCGCTCCGGCACCGCCACCGGCAACGCGCGTGGCTACTTCATCCAGACCGATGCGCCGATCAACCCGGGCAATTCCGGCGGCGCGCTGATCGACGTGAACGGCGACCTCATCGGGGTCAACACGTCCATCCTGACCCGCTCGGGCGGCTCCAACGGCATCGGCTTCGCCATTCCCTCGGCGCTGGTGGCCCAGTTCGTCGAGCAGGCCCGCGCCGGCAATGACGGCTTCGCCCGGCCCTGGGCCGGGATGACCGGCCAGCCGGTGGACGCGGACCTGTCGGAGAGCCTCGGGCTCGGCCTGCCCGGCGGCGTGCTGATCGCCGCCATCCACGCCGAGAGCCCGTTCGCCAAGGCGGGGCTCGGGGTCGGCGACGTGGTGCTTGCGGTGGACGGCCAGCCGGTCAACACGCCGCCCGAGATGATCTACCGCATGTCGGTGGCCGGGCTCGGCCACGTGGCCCACATCCGTTATCTGCATGACGGCGAACGGCGCGAGGCCGAGGTCGAGATGATCGCCGCCCCCGAAACGCCGCCGCGCGATGCGGTGACGCTGGACGACCGCGCCGTGCTGCCGGGCCTGTCGCTGGCGCGGATGAACCCGGCGGTGGCCACGGAGCTTGATCTGCCGATGGCTGCCGAAGGCGTCGTGGTCACCGATCCTGGCCCCTATGCTGGCCGGATCGGCCTGCGCCGCGGTGATATCCTGCTGACGATCGACGGCCGCGCCGTCACCGATCCAGACAGGGTCGACCGGCTTCTCCGCCGCGCCGCGCCGCGCGTGGAAATCGAGGCGCTGCGTGGCAACCGCCGCGCCATCCTGCGCTTTCGCACCTGAGCCCGGCGCGCCGCCCTACTCAGGCGGCAGCACCTGCGTCACCGGCAGATGCCTCCGGCGGGAGTAATTTTGACGAAGAGAAGACAGGAGCGCTGCGCCCTGCCCTTCTCTGGTTGTCAAATACCTCGGGGGAGTCGCGGCTTGCCGCGGCGGGGGCAGCGCCCCCATGCCACCGCGGGGCCAGCGCTCAGCCGAGGATCCGCTTCACCGCCGACAGGAAGGCCGCGACCTCGGCCTCGGTGTTGTAATGCGCCAGCGACACGCGCACGCAATCCGGCTGGCCGAGCGGCGTGAGGATGTTGCCCGAGTAGTGATCCGCCTTGCGGGTGTGGGTACGGATGCCGTGCTCCGACAGCGCCGAAACCAGCTCCGGAGACGCACGCCCTGCGGCGTAGAAGCTCACCAGCCCCTCGCGGGCGGCGTTGTCGGTGCCGCCGACGATGCTGACGCCTTCCATCTCCGCAAGCCCCGGCAGGTTGCCGGTTCCGTGCAGCATGGCGTTGGTGAGCGCCGCTTCGTGGTCATGGATCGCACGGCCCGCCGCCTCGATCCGCGCCCGCGGGTCGGTGGCGTCGGAGACCCGGCTGCCGAGCCATTCGAAATACTCGACCACGTCCGAGAAGGTCGCATAGGCGCCGGTGTCGCGGGTGCCAAGCTCCCAGTTGCCCTGAGGGCCGCCCACCAGCGCGTCATGTTGCAGCGCGCTGAGCCGGTCGGAGGCCCAGGCCACGCCGTAGCCGTGGCGCGAGAACACCTTGTAGGGGGAGACCACATAGCCGTCGATGTCGTAGGAGGCGATGTCGATGCCGCCGTGACAGGCGTGCTGGATGCCGTCGACGATGATCAGCGCCTCGGGCGCCTTGGCACGAATTGCCTTCGCGATCCCGGCCACGTCCATGCCCATGCCGGTGACCGGCGAGGTGTGCAGGATGGTGGCCACGCGGGTGTCCTCGGTGACGGCCTCCGCATAGGCCTCGGGCGTCACGACGCCGGTGGCGTCGTCATGGGCGACCAGCACATGAGGCTTGCCCGCCACCTCGGCCCAGCGGGCACAGGCGCTGCGCGAGGCCGGGTGTTCGACCGTGGAGCCCAGCACGATGCCCTCGGGCGTGCCGAGGCAGGCATCGGCGATGAGCCGGAACAGCAGCTCGGTGCCGCTCTCACCCACGAAGACCTTGCCGCCGGGCGCGTTGAAGAAGGTCGCGGCGTCCTCGCGCGCCTTGGCGATGATCTCGCCGAGCGCGGCGGAGGCGGGGTTGTCGCGGCCCTGATTGTCGGGGATCGCCGCAAAGCGGGCCGAGGTCTCGACCACGGAATTCAGCGTCAGCGCGCCGCCGGCATTCTCGAAGAACACCCGCGGCCCGGTGAAGGGGCAGGCCTCCACATGGGCGAATTTCGACCGGATCTCGGTGAGCAGCTCGGGGGTGATGGGGGTCAATGCTTGGTTTCCTCTTGCCGGGCCTTCTCGGCGGCCTCGATGGCCTCCTCGATATCCTCGGGATCGGTGGACGGGATGGCGTAGCTGCCCGAGACCCATTTCGCGAGGTCGATATCGGCGCAGCGCCCGGAGCAGAACGGACGGTATTTCGCCTCGGTCGGCTTGCCGCAGATCGGACAGCTCATGACAGAACCTCGCGCAGCGGCATGCGCTCGCGCTTTCGCTGCAGCTCCATCAAACCAAGCTGGGTCCAGCCGGCAAGGATGGTCTCGGTGGCATCCTGCTTGAGCGCGGCGCGCAGCACCTGCTCCATCTGGCGACGGTCCTTCTTGGGCGCCGGGGCCGGATCGACGAGGATCTGACCGCCAAGCCCGCGCAGGCGCAACTGGCGCGGCAGTTCGCGCAGCGCCGCCATGTTGGCCTTGAGACCGGCGGCGGGCGAGGTGTCGTTGCCGGTGTTGATGTCGATGGCGACCAGCGCGCGGGTGGGCTCGATGCACATCGAACCGCCCCCCGGGAGCGCGACCATCGGCGAGCGCAGATCCTCGAGCGCGTCGAGCACGTTGTGGCGCTCGAAGCTGCCGGGCTTGCCGTCGACATCGTCGCTGTCCCACTCGCGCCACGCCAGCGCGTGCGGGCCGTCGCCCTCGACCAGCGTCTCGGGCTCGCCGCTTGCGTCGGCCATCACCTGCGCCGCGAGCTGCACCATGGCGGCGATGTCCTCGGCGATGTCATCGGGATCACCCGTGGCGCAGGAAGAGCGCAGGATCAGCCCGTGATCGCCCTCCATCACCTCGTGCGCGACGCCCAGCAGCGTGTCGCGCAGATCGTCATCCTTGATCTGGCGCGAGACATTGAGGCCCGGCGCGCCCGGGGTGACGATGGCATAGCGCGACTTGAACAGCAGCCGCGTGGTGACCGGGATGGCCTTGCCGGGCTCGGCAAATCCGGTGACCTGCACCAGCAGCGCGTCGCCGGGGGCAAGCCCCTTGACCTGCCGCAGGAAGGCGTTGCCGTCCGGGGTGCGCAGGAACATGCCGCCCTGCCCCTTCACCGGGCGCAGGGCCACGGCGCGATAGATCGTGCCCGGACGCGGATGGTCGCTGTCGATGAGCAGATCATGGAGCTGTCCGTCGACGATCAGCGCTGCCGCTTCCGTCCCGTCGAGCTCGTCCAATGCAATGGTTCGTCCCTTCATGGGGCCGACTTGTAGAGCGGGAACCCGGCCGCTTGAAGCAGATTCGCGGTCTCGGCGAGCGGCAGGCCCACCACCGCGGTGAAGCTGCCCTCGATCCACGGGATGAAGGCACCGGCCATGCCCTGGATGCCGTAGCCCCCGGCCTTGCCGTGCCAGTCGCCGCTTTGCAGATAAGCGTTGAGCTCCTCGTTGGAGAGGCTCTTCATCTTCACCTGCGTGACCACGTCGCGTTCCCAGACCTTGGCGCCCCGGCGCACCGCGACGGCGGTGATTACCCGGTGACGGCGCCCGGACAGTGCGGTGAGGAACTCGGCCGCCTGCTTCTCGTCCTCGGGCTTGCCGAGGATTCGCCGGCCCAGCGCCACGGTGGTGTCGGCGGAGAGCACGACCTCGTCCGCCGCAGCGGGGATGGCCTCGGCCTTCTCGCGGGCGAGACGCACGCAATAGGGCCGCGGCAGCTCACCGCGACGGGGGTCTTCATCGATATCGGGGGGGCGGATATCGGCAGGCACCACGCCCAGATGCGCGAGCAACTCGCGCCGGCGCGGGCTGCCGGAACCGAGAACGAGCTTCATGCGAGGGCCCGAGCGGGCGCCGCCCGCTTTACGGGTTTCGCCATCAACGTCAGGCCCATGCGAGGCTTACTTGAAGCGATAGTTGATCCGACCCTTGGTCAGATCGTAGGGGGTCATTTCCACCTGGACGCGGTCACCTGCCAGAACCCGGATGCGGTTCTTTCGCATCTTGCCTGCCGTGTGCGCGATGATCTCATGGCCGTTCTCGAGCTCGACCCGGAATGTCGCGTTGGGCAGGAGTTCCTTCACGACGCCGGGGAATTCGAGAATGTCTTCCTTGGCCATGGTCACTCCTGTGATTGCATTTCCGCCAAACTCTGCGGAACGCATCACGATATGCGCTCAATTCGCGCATAATTCAAGGGCGCATTGCAGCAGGGATCAGGAAAGGCTCCGCAAGATGGCGGGGCTGTCACGCCCGGCCTGCTCTGCCCAGTGGGCGCGGTTGAGCACGACACCATCCTTGCGGACCCGGCTGACGGCGTCAAGATCGAGCGTGGCATAGGTCCAGCCCGGCTGATCCATCTGGCCCTGCGCCAGCACGCCATCGGCGGGAAAGCCGGTGTCGGGCGGACCGAAGACGCCCCCCATGCCGCAATTGGTGTCCACCGCCTCGGACCAGTCGCAATCGCCCACGGTCGAGGCCATCACCGTCACGCATTGCTGCTCGAGCGCGCGCGCCATCGCTCCGATGCGCACGCGGTTGTAGCCATGCGCCGCCTCGGTGCAGGAGGGGACGAGAATCAGGTCGGCCTCCATCATGGCGCGGGCGAGGAGCGGATATTCGCTGTCGTAGCAGATCAGGATGCCGATCTTGCCGAGGCTGGTGTCGAAGAGATGCAGCGGCCCGCCGCCCACCACGCCCCAGTCCTCGCGCTCGAAGCGGGTCATGATCTGCTTGTCCTGGTGGCCCATGGCGCCGGAGGGCCCGAAGAAACGGGCGCGGTTGACCGGGCGAGGGCCGATCTCGGGATCGAAGACCGGAGCCGAGGCCGCGAGGATGTGCACCCCGTGGATTTTTGCCAGTTCGGCATGCAACGCATCGACCTGCGGGATCCGCTCGGAGACCGCGTGCAGCGAGGCCTCGAGATCGCCGGCGGCCTCGGGACCCGCCAAGGTCGCCAGCTCCATGGCGCCGTATTCGGGGAACACCAACAGGTCGGCGCCCTGCCCTGCCGCATCCTCGACCCACGCGGTGAGCTTGGCGGCATAGGCCTCCCAGCTGTCGAGGGCATCCATCTTGTAGGCGGCGGCGGCGAGTTTCATGGCGGCGATCCTTTTGGAGGGGGCGGACCGGGGCGCTGCCCCGGACCCCGGGATATTTTTGGCCAGAAGAAGCCTGGGGGCTGGTCTGTTGGCGGCTCAGCTCAGGGATTTGATCCAGAACTGCAAGACATGGTCGGATTCGATGGGCTGATCGGCGTCTTTCCATCGGAAATGTGCAAGGGCGCCCTCAAGCTTCTCGTAGCCGCGCTTGCGCCAGAACGGGTCGAGCGGGGCGTAATCGGGCGGGCGGAGCGGGTGATCGGCGGGGCGCTGGACCGCGCAGAAGGCAGAGCGGGTGCGGCTCATTGCGCGGGCATGGGCCTCGCGGAGGTCGAAGAAGCGGTGGCCGACGCCGCGGCCACGATAGTCGGGCAGCAGCACGGATTCGGCGCAGTAGAAGATCGTGGCGAGTTCGTAGCCGCTGCCGGCGAAGGCTGCGGCGAAGTCGTCTGCGTGATCCTCCATCGGGGTGCCCGTGGCGGCGCCGACGAGCCGGTCGCCGTCGAAGGCGCCGACCAGCACCGCGCCGGGGCTGTCGCGGTAGGTCTGCAGGTAGGCGCGCTCGTAGTCGAGATCGCCGTCATAGAGATAGGGCCAGTCGCGGAACACCGCGATGCGCAGCCGCGCCACATCGTCGAGCGCGGCGTCGAGCGCCGCGCCGGTCAGCACCTCGACCCGCATCAGCCGACCTGCCGGATCCAGTCCGCGAGGTTGTAATAGGTGACCACGCGGGTGATCTTGTCGTCCTTCAGGGTGAAAAACGAGCCCGCCGGCAGGCGGTAGGTCTGACCGTTGGCCTCGGGCAGTCCGTCATCGGTGGCGAGGTACGTGCCGTTGACGGTGTACTCGGCAGCGGCGCGGGTGCCGCCCTCGGCCTCGAACACCACCATGTCGGTGAGATTTTCGTCATAGCAGTGGGACATGTGGGCGCAGAACTCGGCGAACTTGGTCTTGCCGGTGCGCACCTGGCCCTCGTTGACGTGATGCGCCACCTCGGCATCGAGGCAGGCCAGCATGGCCTCTGTGTCCTTGGCGTTGAAGGCGTCGAAATACCGCCGGATGGTGTCGGTTGCGCTCATGTGGCTCCCCATCTGCTCTTCAGCTTGTCTGTGATCTGGTCGCGGGTCTGGCGATAGGCGTTGAGTTTCATCTCGCGGCTCTCGCCAAGGCCGGTCGGGTCCATGACGGGCCAGTATTCGACCGTCAGGTGGTAATAGCGTGTGAGGTCGAGCGCGGCGCGCTGCGAGGCCGGCGACATGGCGACGATCAGATCGAAGCCCGACAGCGCCTCGCCCATCTCCTCGAGCTCTTCGAAGCTGCGCGAGCGGTGTTTGTCGAGCTCGACGCCGATCTCGCGGCAGACCGCGATGGCGAAGCCGTCGATGTCGAGATCGTTCACCACCCCAACCGACTGCACGTAGGTGTCGAAGCCGTAGAGCTTCTTCATGATCCCTTCGGCCATGGGCGAGCGCACTGCGTTGTGATCGCAGCAGAACAGTACCGATTGCGGCAGTCCGGCCAAGCCTCAGCCTCCGAAATGCAGCACGCAGATGAGGGTGAAGAGCCGGCGCGCGGTGTCGTCATCGACCTCGGCCTTGCCCTCGAGCCGCTCCTGCAGGATGCGCGCGCCCTCGTTGTGGATGCCGCGGCGGGCCATGTCGATGGTCTCGATCTGGCTTGGCGCCGCGGTCTTCACCGCGTCGAAATAGCTTTTGCAGATCTGGAAATAGTCCTTCACCACCTGGCGGAACGGCGACAGCGAGAGATGGAACTCCGCCGCCTTCTCGTCGGCCTCGGTGGCGATGTCGAAGACCAGCCGCTTCTCGCGAATGGCGAGGCCCAGCTTGTAGGGGCCGGCCGGCACCTCGCGGCCGTCGCGCGCGGGCAGCGTGAAGGAGTTCTCCTCCATGAGGTCGAACATGGCGACGCGGCGCTCCTGCTCGATCTCGGGCGTGGGCGGCGGCAGGTTGCCGTCGTCAAGATCGATTTGCGAGATGTGGCTCATGAGCACTGTCCTTCACCGGGCCCGAAAGGCTTAGCGCGCCCGCGATCTCACTGCAATGCGACGGAGCCCTGCGACGTCGCGTTTCCCGCATGACGGGAAACGTGGTACGATTTCGCATTCTTTGACTGCATTGATCCCGGAGACCGCCCATGCCGCGCCGCGCCATCGTCCTTGTCCCCGGCTTCGGCCGCAACGAGCGCAACCTGTTGCGCGACCGCCTGGTGCGCGCCCTGCGGCACTACACCGATGGCTGGCGGATCGAGCAGCTCGAGGATGGCGACGGCGCCCGCGCAGGCGCCGCCCGCCTGCGGGCCACCGCCCGCTGTGGTGGCGAGAGCCGCGAGATCGATGTCTACGAGGCCTACTGGGCCGATCTCGTGCCGGACTGGAGCCGCGAGTCGCCATGGGCGCGGTTCAAGCGCGGCGGGTTGCTGCTGCGCTACTGGCTGTTCGGCGGCGCGCGGGCGTGGCGAGATCGCGGCGAGGCCCCACCCCGGGCGGCCACGGCGATGCGGCTGGCAGCGCTGGCGCTGATCCTGTGGTGGCTGGTGGTGGCGCTGCTGCTCTTGCAGACTTTCGGCGCGATCTCGATCCCGGAGGCCTTCGCCGCGATCCCGGGCTTTGAGAAGCTCTGGGCGCAGATCAGCGTGGGCGCTGCCGCGGTGACCGGTTCGGTGCTGGCAGGGCTGCTGCTCTGGGTCTGGAGCCTCGGCTATCTCGAGCAGTTCGCCAATATCTCGGCCTATGCCAAGGCCTACCTGCGCGACGAGCCCTGCGGCGATGACGACATCGGTCTGCGCGCCAAGACCAAGGCGCGGGCGCTGCAACTGCTCGACCAGGTCGGCGACGTGAGCGGCGACCGGGCCTATGACGAGATCTACGTGGTCGGGCACTCGCTGGGAGGCGCCATCGCGGTGGATGCGCTGGCCGATTACGGCGACCGGCTCGATCACGTGGTGCTGTTCACCTGGGGCTCGGCACTGGGGCTGCTGTCGCAGCAGGAGCCGCTGGTGGAATGCGAGATCGGCAAGTTCTACGAGGCCAGGCCACGCATCCGCGGCTGGATCGACGTGGTGTTCCCGCAGGATTACATGGGATCGCAGGTTCCGGTGCCGCGCCGCATCGATGCCGCCGGCAAGCCCGGCGCGTTCTATGATCCGCTGTTTCCCAAGGCGGTAACGCCGCACGTGCCGCGCGGCATGCACCTGTTCGAACTCGCCGACATCCACGAGGCCTATTACCGCTGCGAAAAGGCGCTGCTGATGCTGGTGCAGCCGGGCAGCGCCCTGCCCGTGGCGGAACAGGCGCCGCCCGGGCCGGCAGCGAAGACGGTCACCAAGCTGCGGGTGACCTGAGCCGTCAGTCGTTCATCTTGCGCAGGCGCGCCGTCACGCTGAGCCCGTGCGCCTGAAGGCTCTCCGAGGTGGCGAGGACCTCGGCGGCGGGGCCGATGGCGCGCAGCGCCTGCGGCGACATCTGCGCCAGCGTGGTGCGCTTGAGGAAATCCAGCGCCGAAAGCCCGGAGGAGAACCGCGCCGAGCGCGCGGTGGGGAGCACGTGGTTGGGGCCGCCGACATAGTCGCCGATTGCTTCTGGCGTCCACTGGCCAAGGAAGATCGCGCCGGCGTGGCGGATCTTTTCCGACAGCGCCAGCGGGTCGGCGACGCAGAGCTCGAGGTGCTCGGGCGCCACCCGGTCCGACAGCGCCGCCGCCTCGTCGAGATCGCGCGCCACGATGATGGCGCCGAAATCGCGCCAGCTGGCACCGGCGATGGCGCCCCGCTCGAGCACCTCGATCTGGCGCTCGACCTCGGCGGCGACCGCCTGCCCGAAGGCCGCATCCGTGGTGACCAGGATCGACTGGGCGCTCTCGTCATGCTCGGCCTGGCTCATCAGGTCGAGCGCGATGAACTCGGGATCGTTCTCGGCATCGGCGATGACGAGGATCTCGGAGGGGCCGGCGATCATGTCGATGCCGACCTTGCCGAAGACCCGGCGCTTGGCGGCAGCGACGAAGGCGTTGCCGGGGCCGGTGATCTTGTCGACAGGCGCCACGGTCTCGGTGCCGTAGGCGAGTGCTGCGATGGCCTGCGCACCGCCCAGACGGTAGATCTCGTCGACGCCTGCGATGCGCGCGGCCAGCAGGACCAACGGGTTCACCACGCCATCAGGCGTGGGAACGGTGATGCAGAGCCGCTCGACGCCAGCCACCTTGGCGGGAATGGCGTTCATCAGCACCGAGGACGGATAGCTTGCCAGCCCGCCCGGCACGTAGAGCCCGGCAGCCGCCACCGGCGTCCAGCGCCAGCCGAGGGTGGCACCATCGGGATCGGTCCAGAGCGCATCCTCGGGCATCTGGCGCACGTGATATGCGCGGATCCGTTCGGCGGCCTTCTCCAGCGCGGCGCGCTCGTCGTCGGGGACGCGGGCGCATTCCGCCTCGATCTCCTCGGGCGTAAAGGCCAGACGCTCGGGCGTCAGCTCGAGCCGGTCGAACCTGGCGGTGTAGTCGACCAGCGCCGCGTCGCCGCGTGCCCGCACGTCGGCGATGATCGCCGCGACCGTGTCGTCGACATCGGGGCTGTCCTCGCGCTTGGCCGTCAGCAGGCGGGAGAACGCGATCTCGAAATCGGGATCGGTGGTGTCGAGGAAGACGGGCATGGCGCGGTCCTTTTCGCTGTCCTGCGCCTCTTACCCCCTGCCCGCCCGCGCCTCAAGCGCCTGGCGCCTTGATCCCGGTCAAGGCCCCGCCGGAGCGGGCGCGCTAACATTCGAAAGACGGGGAGTGTGTCACTTTGGGGAGGAGGAAACCCATGAAGACCCTTGCAACAATCGCCGGCGTGCTGGCGCTTGCACTGCCGTTCGCGGCGCCTGCGGACGAGGCCGGCAAGATCGAATACATGAACCACTGCGCCGCCTGCCACGGCGAGAGCGGCGTAGGCGACGGCCCGCTCGCCGAGCTCATGACCGTGCCGGTGCCCGACCTGACGCAGGTCTCGGCGCAGAACGACGGCGTGTTCCCGATGCTCGAGATGATCCAGGTGGTCGACGGGCGCACCGGTATCCGTGGCCACGGCTACCCGATGCCGGTCTGGGGCGCGCGCTTCAAGAGCGAGGTCGAGGGCGACATCGGCGCCTATGCCAGCGAGATCGTGGTGCGCGGGCGCATCCTGTCGCTGGCTTATTACCTCGAGTCGATCCAGGCCGAGTGACCGGCCCGGAGTAGTCCTAGAGCTCGTGATCCGGCGTCTTGCCGGACACGGCCTGATAGGGCCGCGTGACGTCGCGCAGGCGAAGCTCAAGCGCTTCGACCTGCGCGCGCAGCGCACCGTCGCCGGCGAGGGTGAAGACCACGTTGCCCGCGCCCTCCTCGGTCGGCTCGAAGCTCACCGCGAGGATCGACAGCACCAGTTCCGGATCATCGCGCGACACGCCCTGGCTCGACACGCCGATGACGTTCTCGACCGCGAGCAGCGCCCGTACCCGCTCGGGCGGCGAGACATGCACGCCATCCTCGCGACGCAGGCGGTTGACCAGAAGGGTCAGCCGCTGGTGGCGTTTCTGCCAGGCCACATCGGCCACGGTCAGCACCGCGTCCTGCAGCAGTGCCGAGAGCACCTGCAGGTCGTCCGGATCCATGGCGCCAAGGTTCAGCGGCGCGCCGGCGGCGTCTTCAAAGCGTGCGTCGGTCACTCGTTCTTCACCCGTTCGATCTTGGCGCCCACGCCCGAAAGCTTGCGCACCACGTGTTCATAGCCGCGGTCGAGATGGTACACCCGGTTGACCACGGTTTCGCCTTCGGCCGCAAGCCCTGCGAGGATCAGCGAGACGCTGGCGCGCAGATCGGTGGCCATCACCGGCGCGCCCTTGAGCTTGTCGACCCCGGTCACGGTGGCGGTGCCGCCATGCACGTCGATGCGCGCGCCCATGCGCATCAGCTCGGGCGCATGCATGAAGCGATTCTCGAAGATCTTCTCCTCGAGCACCGAGGTGCCCTCGGCGGTGCAGAGCAGCGCCATCATCTGCGCCTGCAGGTCGGTCGGGAAACCGGGGAACGGTTCGGTGGTCACGTCGACCGCGCGCACCCGGCCGTTCTTGCGGCTGACCTTGAGGCCGGTCTCGGTCTCCTCGACGGAAATCCCGGCGGCATCGAGCGTCTCGCAGAAGCTCTTCACCAGTTCGATTGTGCCGCCGAGGCACTCGACCTCGCCGCCGGCGATGGCCGGGGCCAGCATGTAGGTGCCAAGCTCGATGCGGTCGGTGACCACGCGGTGGGTCGCGCCGCCGAGGCTGTCGACGCCCTGCACCTCGATCGTGTCGCTGCCCTCGCCCGAGATCTGCGCCCCCATCTTCTGCAGGCAGCGCGCCAGATCGACGATTTCCGGCTCGCGCGCGGCGTTCTTGATCAGCGTGGTGCCCTTGGCCAGCGTCGCCGCCATCAGCGCGTTCTCTGTCGCGCCCACCGAGACCAGCGGGAAGTCGACGACACCGCCCCTGAGGCCGCCCGCCGGCGCCTTGGCGTGCACGTAGCCCTCGCGCAGGTCGAGCTCGGCGCCCAGTGCCTCGAGCGCGCGCAGGTGCAGGTCGACCGGGCGGGCGCCGATGGCGCAGCCGCCGGGCAGCGACACCTCGGCATGACCGTGCTTGGCCAGCAGCGGCCCGAGCACGAGAATCGAGGCGCGCATCTTGCGCACGATGTCATACTCGGCGCGGGTCGAGGTCAGCGCGTGGCTCGACAGCGCCAGCACCTGCCCCTCGTTGAGCGCCTGGACCTCGGCCCCCAGCGACTGCAACAGCGTCGTCATGGTGCGGATGTCCGACAGGCGCGGCGCGTTGGTCAGCGTCAGCGGCTCGTCCGAGAGCAGCGTCGCCGGCATCAGGGTGAGACAGGCATTCTTCGCGCCCGCGATGGGGATCTGGCCGGACAGCGGCCCGTTCCCTGTGACGATGATCGAATCCATGTCCTAATTGTCCTTTTCACTGCTCTGATCGCGCGCGGTGCTGTCCGCGCTGCGGGCCTTGGCCTGCTGTTTTCTACGGGCGAGATTCGCCTTCAACGCCGCTTTCAGCCGCGCATCACGCTCTTCTGCCTTGGTTTTAGTGCTGCCTGTCTTGCGCTCCATGACACTTCTTTAAAGCAGGGGCAAAAAAGCGTCCAGATTGCGCTTGCGCCCGTCTGAAATTGCCTTTAGAGACGCCGCCACGCCACCAAGGCGCACCGGCGCTGCTGTAGCTCAGAGGTAGAGCACTCCCTTGGTAAGGGAGAGGTCGAGAGTTCAATTCTCTCCAGCAGCACCACTTCTTTCCAAAGTAAATCAATATCTTGGAAGACAGCGCCGCTGCGCCCGGCCGGCAGCGTGCACCTTAACCATCCGTTAACAAAGCCCAGTCATCCTCTTGCTTTGGGGGAGTACTGGCGCGAGTGGGTGCGATGCTTTTCTATGCTCTTCTGGACCGGGCTTTTCCGAACAGCTTTCCGATCAAGGTGTTCGCCGTGGCCTTCGTCGGCACGCATGTGCCGCTGATCGCCGTGGTGATCTATGCCCTGATCCAAACCGGCGGCATCGCGGCGCATCTCGACGTGCTGGCCCTGCTGCTTGCCGCGACGCTGACGGGCTGTGGTGGCACGCTGGCCGGGCTCTGGGCGCTGCTTGCGCCCGTGCGCCGGATGAACGGTGCCATCGAATCGCTCGAACGCGGCGATTCGATCCCCGCCCTGCCCGACCGTCATCGCGACGAGATCGGCGCGCTGATGCGGCTCACCAACCTGATGGCCGACAGCATGCTGCGACGGCAGCAACAGGCGCAGACCGCGGCCCAGACCGATCCGCTGACCGGACTGCCCAACCGGCGCGGCTTTGACGCCCGCGTGCCGCAGCAGGCACCCGGTGCCATCCTTTTTCTGGACCTCGATCGTTTCAAAAGAGTGAACGACACCTATGGCCACGCCATCGGCGACGATGTGCTGCGCCAGGCGGCGACGGTGATCTCTGCCGCGTTGCGGCGCGAAGACGTGGTGGCACGATTCGGCGGCGAGGAATTCGTGATCTGGCTGCCCGGCGCCACGCGGGATACCGCCTGGACCACGGGCGAGCGCCTGCGCCTCGCGATCGCCGGCAGCGTCCGCGTCGCGGAGCAGCCGGTGACCGCCTCGATTGGCCTCGCGCTCTGCGCTGCCGAGGACCGCCGCGAGACGGTGATCGCGCGCGCCGACGCCGCCCTATACGCCGCCAAGCATCGCGGCCGGAACCGGGTCGTTGAACGCTGCGAGGAGGCTGGCGGCGAGACCTTCGCCTTTGCTCCCGGACGAAGCTTGCGGGCGGTCTGACCGCCCTGCCCCGGCTCAGGTGGTGCGCGGCAGGCGCAGCGCATCCCAGATCGCCGCGTATCTGTAGCGGGCCGAGACCGCATCGCGCCCGAGATAACTGGTCGCCTCCCTACGGGTCGCGTCGAACTCCCGCGGGCGCAGCGCGATCAGCGCCTCGTCATCCACCTAGTCAAGAGTCACCGAGCCCGGTCCAGGCCAGCCAGCCACCGTCGAGCGCGACCGCCCCCGCAGCGGGTGAACCACCTTCCGAGACGTCACACCTAGGTTTGATCCGCGCCGACATTCGAGCGATGCCCGGCGCGGACTCAGGGCGAAGTCGTCTCGCCATCGGCGTGCCGGAGGATGCCTCTGGCACGACTGCCTCTCAGCTGCCGCTGCGAATCTGGCTCAACGTGCGGTAGGGCGTCAGCGCCTCCTTGTCGACGATCAGTTCCAGCAGCGCGCCGGTGGGCGAGGCCAGCGCCCGCTCGAACGCCGCGTCGAACCCGGCGGTCTCCGAGACCAGCTCACCGTGCAACCCGCAGGATTGCGCCAGCGAGGCGAAGTCCGGGTTGACCAGCTCGGTGCCCGACACCCGGGTCGGGAACTCACGCTCCTGATGTGCGCGGATGGTGCCGTAGGTGCCATTGTTCACCACGATCACGATCACCGCCGCGCCGGCCTGACGGGCGGTCGCAAGCTCCTGCATGGTCATCTGGATGTCGCCATCGCCGGCAAAGCAGATCACCGTCGCATCGGGGCGCTCGATCTTCGCCGCCACCGCTGCCGGCAGGCCGTAGCCCATCGCCCCCGATTGCGGCCCGAGCAACCGCATACCCGGGCGGAAGCGGAAGAAGCGCGTCGGCCAGACGGTAAAGTTGCCCGCCCCGTTGGTCAGCACCAGATCCTGGCCCTCGAGCCGCTCGCGCAGATGCGTGCAGACCGCCACCATGTCGACCGGGCCGGGCTGCGCCGGCGCGTTGTCGATAAACCCGAGATAGGCCTCGCGCGCCTTGCGGCGCCAATCGGCCCAGCCGCCCTGCACCGTTTCACCCAGCGCCAGTGCGAACCGTTGCGGGCAGGCGTGGATGCCGAGCGCCGGACGGTAGACCTTGCCGATCTCGCGGTCCGAGGCCATCACGTGCACGATCTTCTGAACCGGGTCCGGCACCTGCAGAAGCGTGTAACCGTCGGTCATGTTCTCGCCGAAGCGGGTGCCCAGCGCGAGGATCACGTCCGCCTGCCCGAGCAGCGCCTTGGTCGCGGCGCTCATGCCCACGCCCGCATCGCCGCAGAAGCAGTCGGAGCCATTGTCGAACTGGTCCTGATAGCGGAACGAGCTGATCACCGGGATGTCCGAGGCTTCGGCGAAGTGCTTCAGCGCATCCTGCGCGTCGCGATCCCATGGCGCGCCGCCGATCACGATCAGCGGCCGCTCGGCACGCACCAGCAGTCCCATCGCCTCGGCCACCGCCGCCGGTGCGGGCTCGGGCGGGAAGACCGGCACCGGGCCGTCAACGGGGGCAGCCTCGGTCTCGGCCATCAGCATGTCCTCGGGCAGCGCGATGACCACCGGGCCGGGACGGCCGGTGGTCGCCGTCGTCCAGGCTCGCGACAGGATCTCGGGGACGCGCGAGACATCGTCGATCTCGGTCACCCACTTGGCCATGGTGCCGAAGACGGCGCGGTAATTGACCTCCTGGAAGGCCTCGCGCTCGCGCATCTCGGTGCCGATCTGGCCCACGAGGAGGATCATCGGCACGCTGTCCTGCATCGCGGTGTGCACCCCGATCGAGGCATTGGTCGCGCCGGGGCCGCGGGTCACCATGCAGATGCCGGGTTCACCGGTCAGCTTGCCATGCGCCGCCGCCATGAAGGCCGCCCCGCCCTCCTGCCGGCAATTGACGAAATCGAGCTTGCCGCCGGTGTCGTGCATCGCGTCGAGCACCGCGAGGTAGCTCTCGCCCGGCACGCCAAAGGCCCTGCGGGCCCCCAGGGCCACGAGGCAGTCCACCACAAGCTGTCCACCATTGCGCGCCATCGACATTCTCCCTTTGCTCTGTCGCCTCACTTGTAGGCGATGCCCGCGCGGCTGCAAGCGGACTGCGAAAACCGGCGCGCTAGAACGCTTTGTTAAGACACCGACCGTATGTCTCTTGCCTGACCCCGGGCGGCACGCCGCGGCGCGGGTCATCCGACCCCGAGGCTGGCAGAGGCTCCGAGCAGACGATGTCCGATCCGCATTTCCACGTTCTCGAACCCGCGCGAAACCGCAATGGAGAAGACGCGCTGGTTCCGTTCCTTCTGGGTGCGCGCCATGCCCCGGTGACGATCTCGGCCAGCGATGTCGCGCGGGTCGATGCCCACCGGCTTCAGATCCTGCTCGTGGCGCAGAAGCAGTGGGCTCGCGAAAAGCTCCCGTTCCGCCTGACCGAGGCAAATGACAGTTTCCGCGCCGGCCTCGAACGGCTCGGCCTCGCCCCCGATCATTTCGACAAGGACCAGACCTCATGACCACCAAAGTCCTCGCGATCGACGATTCCCGCACCATCCGAAACCTGCTGCGCGTTTCGCTCGAAGGCGCGGGGTTCGAATACCACTCGGCCTGCGACGGGGTCGAAGGGGTGGAGCAATTCTCCGAAGTCGAACCCGACGTGGTGATCACCGACATCAACATGCCCAACATGGACGGCTTCGGTGTGATCGATAACCTGCGCAGCGGCCCCAACCGCACAACCGTGCCGATCATCGTGCTGACCACCGAAAGCGGCCCGGATCTGAAGGCCCGGGCGCGCGAGGCCGGGGCGACGGGCTGGATCGTGAAACCGTTCGACGATGCCTCGCTGGTGTCGGTTCTGCGCCGGCTCACCGGGCACGTGGTGTAAGCCATGTCCAACAGCTCGATCCGCGATACGTTTTTCGAAGAATGCGAAGAGCTTCTCGAGGCGCTCGTCGAAGGGCTCGCCGCGATGGAGGAGAACGCCTCCGACATGGAGGTGGTCAACGCGGTGTTCCGGGCCGTGCATTCGATCAAGGGCGGCGCCGGGGCCTTCGCGCTCGACCGGCTGGTGAACTTCGCCCACACTTTCGAGACGGTGATGGACAAGGTCCGGTCGAAACAGCTTGCGGTGAACGAAGAGCTGATGCTGCTTTTCCACCGCTCGGGCGACCAGCTGGCGGATCTGGTGGAGGCGGCACGCGACGGGCGCGACCCCAACGCCGAATCCGAGGCCGCGATCCTCAAGGAGTTGAGCGCCTATCTCGGCGACGTCGAGAGCGAAGAAGAGATCGCCTTCGATGCTGCACCGCTCGCCTTCGATGCGGCGCCTCTGGCGCTCGACCTTGCCGAGCCTGAACCGGCCACCGAGGCCGAACTGCGCCGCTTCGATATTCGGTTCTGCCCGACGCCGGCACTCTACGCCAACGGGCATGAGCCGTTGCTGCTGTTCGACGCTCTTGCCGAGCTCGGAACGCTGTCGGTGACCGCCGACCTCTCCCGCCTGCCCGAGTTCGATGCCTTCGATCCCGAGGATGCGGTCATCGACTGGCGCCTCACGCTGCTGACCTCCGAAGACGAGACCGTGCTCCACGAGGTGTTCGAGTTCGTGGATGCGCTCTGCGAACTCGAAATCGCGGTGTCCGACGATCCGGTGGCGGCCTTCGATGAGGAGCTGACCGACAACCTGACCTCTCCGGACCTCGCAGATCAGGGCGGCGGCGCCGCTCTGGCCGATCTGAAAGCGCCGGAGGAAGCGGCACCCCCTCCGCCTGCCATTGGCAAGAGCACCGCAGCCAACGCCCCGCGCGACGAGCCTCGTGGCCCGCGCCCGACCCTGCGCGTGGACCTTGACCGGGTGGATCGGCTGATCAACACGGTGGGCGAGCTGATCATCAACCAGGCCATGATCTCGCAACGGATCGAGGAACTCGAGCTGCCGGCCGTGGCCCATCTCACCAACGAACTCGAAGCCTACAAGCTGCTCGCGCGCGACATCCAGGAAGGGGTAATGGCGATCCGTGCGCAGCCGGTGAAGCCGCTGTTCCAGCGCATGTCCCGGATCGTGCGCGAGGCCGCCGAAGCCACCGGCAAGAAGGTCAAGCTGGTGACCGTGGGCGACTCGACGGAAGTTGACAAGACGGTGATCGAACGGCTGGCCGACCCGCTCACCCACATGGTGCGCAACGCCGTCGACCACGGGCTTGAACGTCCGGACAAGCGAGGCGAGCTCGGCAAGGATCCGACAGGCGCCATCCGTCTGTCGGCCTCGCACCGCTCCGGCAGCGTCTTCATCGAGATCGCCGATGACGGCGCCGGGCTGAACCGGTCCCGGATCCTCGAGAAAGCGATCGAGAAGGGCCTCGTCTCGCCAGAGGCAGAGCTCTCGGAGCAGGAGGTCGACAACCTCCTGTTCCTGCCCGGCTTTTCCACCGCTGCGGAGGTGTCGAACCTCTCTGGCCGCGGGGTCGGCATGGATGTGGTCAAGAATGCCGTCGCCGCGCTCGGCGGCCGCGTCTCCATCGCCTCGACCCCCGGCGCGGGCACCACCTTCACCATCGTCCTGCCACTGACGCTCGCCGTGATGGACGGCTTCGTGATCTCGATCGCCGATCAGACCATGGTTATCCCGATCGCCTCGATCATCGAAACCATCCGCCCCAACCCGCGCGATCTGCACTGTATCGGGACCGACGGCGAGGTGATCTCTGTGCGTGGCGCCTATGTCCCGATCGTTGATGTGGCGCGCAATCTCGGCCTCTCGGGTGAGCGCGCAGACAGCAGCGGCGTCCTGCTTCTGGTGAGCACCGAGGGACAGGGCCTCACCGCACTCCGCGTCGGCGCCATTCACGACCAGCGCCAGGTGGTGATCAAGAGCCTCGAAAGCAATTACGGGGCCATCGCCGGCGTCTCCGCAGCAACCATCCTTGGTGACGGGAAGATCGCCCTGATCCTAGACCCCGACGAACTTGTCAAACTTACCCCGGCGGCGATCTTCCTGCCGCCCGCCTCATCCCCCAGACCGGAGCTGCGCCATGCTTGACGTTACCGAGGCCCCCACCGAGGCCCAGTTCGAATTCATCACTTTCTCCGCCGGGGACCAGAGCTTCTGCCTCGAGATCACCCAGATCCGCGAGATTCGACGCTGGACCCCGGTCACCAAGCTGCCGCATACGCCCGACGACGTGCTCGGCGTGATGAACCTTCGCGGCGCGGTGATCCCGATTTTCGATCTCTCCGCCCGGTTCGGCCTGGGCGAGACCATCGACAATGAACGCAACGTGGTCATCGTCGCTGCTGCCGGCGGAACGACCATCGGCCTTCTTGTCGAGTCGGTTTCAGAGATCCTTTCGGTGGCGAAATCCGCCATTCAGGAAACCCCGGACATAAAATCCGAAGCCGCCCGTCAGGCGATCCTTGGCGTGATTTCAGTCGGGGAAAACATGGTCCGAGTGGTCAATCTCGACGCCGTGCTCGACACCGAAGGGGGCGCCGTATGATCACCACCGCCCCGGCAAGTGGATCTGGCGAGTTCCGCTTTACCGACGATGACTTCCGGTCTTTGGCGCAGCTCGCTCACGCCGAATTCGGCCTTGCACTGGCCGAGAGCAAGAAGCCTCTGGTGTACTCGCGCATCGCGCGTCGCCTGCGGGCCCGAAACATCACCGACTTCACGAGCTACATGGCCCTCCTCAAGAGTCCGGGAGAAGCGGAGGAGCGCCTTGAGCTGATCTCTGCGCTGACAACCAACGTCACCAGCTTCTTCCGCGAGAAGCACCATTTCGACACCTTGAGAAAGGAGTTGGTTCCGCAATTCGAAAAGCAGCCGCGGGTCAGGATCTGGTCGGCCGGATGTTCCTCGGGCCAAGAAGCCTTTTCAATCGCAATGACCCTGACCGACACGCTGTCGGAGACCAGCCTGCGAAATGCCCGCATCCTCGCGACCGACATCGACCCCGCGATGATCCGCAAGGCGTCGGCGGCGCGCTATGCGCGCGAGGATCTCACGACGATCCCCGCAGATATGCAAAAGAGCGGCACCCGGTCCTGCGCCGAGGATCCAGCCAGCTTCGAGATCGCCACATCGGTGCAGCGCATGGTGACCTTCGGTGAACTCAATCTTATCGAAGCCTGGCCCTTCAAGGGCCCCTTTGACGCAATTTTCTGCCGGAATGTCGCGATCTATTTCGACCATCAGACCCAGCACCGCCTGTGGTCCCGGTTCACCGGGTTGCTGCGCCAGGGCGGGCTCCTGTTCATCGGGCATTCCGAACGCGTCGCGGGCCCCGCGCTGGAGAGCCTGCAGTCCGCCGGTGTCACCACCTACCGCAAAACCGTCGCGCCCCGTCCCGACCCCGCCCGATAGGAGACAAGAATGAGCCTGAAGGACTCCCTGCGCATCATGGTGGTCGACGACATGGCGACAAGTCGTGGCCTCATCACGCAAGCGCTCGATGAAATTGGTATCAAGAACTACCTGACCGAAAATGATGGCCAACAGGCGCTTGCACGTATCTCGGCCAATCCCGTGCACCTCGTGCTATCGGATTTCAACATGCCCAACATGGACGGGCTCGGCCTGTTGCAGGCGGTGCGGCAAAACAAGGCCACCCAGCGGATGGGCTTTATCCTAGTCACTGGCAAACCAACGCCGGACATGGTCGCGACGGCCAAGAAGTGGGGGCTCAACAACATGATCAAGAAGCCGTTCACCTCACTGGCAATGAAACAATGCATCGAAAGTGTCGTGGGAAAGCTCTGATATGACCAAGGGTGAAATCCGGCTCTCCCCGAGCGAGGCGATGCGTATGCTGTCGGACGAGATCCGCCACCTCCACCACCGTCTCGAACGGCTGGAGCACGGAATCGAGCATGTCTATGCGTCGGGCGGCGAGCGGCTCGGCTCCGTCGCCGTGACAGCATTGCAAGAGCTCGACATGCTCGCGCAGTCCACGGATGCCCTAGCCGCCTATTCCGAAAAGCTCTCCCAGCGGCTCGAAGACAGCGCCGAACTCGACCTGACCCGCGAACTCTCCGCGATACCGCTTCGCGCTCTCGGTCGTCGTTTGAGCGGGATCAGCCACGACGATCTGGCGGCCAACGCCCCCGAGCTTTTCTGACGACGTGAGGGCAACGACGCACGGGCAGAGGTGCGCCTTCGGCGGACCTTCGCGCATCTTCGGCAGGCTCCTCAGGGACCTTGTCTTCGGCATTCCGGGGCCGGCGGCGGCACCGGCACCATCTATCGAAAGGGGCTCCGATGGATCCGATTTCGCTGATCATCGCCATACCGGATCGCTCCCGCCGCCGGCGGGTCGTGCAGAGTATCGGATCGTCACCGCACATCCGGATCATGGCTGAAACGCCTGATCTGATGACCACCTTCGCCGAGGTCGAAGAGCGCCAGCCCTTGGCCGTGCTCATCGATGGAAGCCTCGCCCGAGCGCCTGAATTCGAAGTGATGCGCGCGCTCTTCGCAGCGTTGGATGTCCGCTGGATCGTCATATCCGATGCCCCCGATACCGGCAGCCGCATCGCCGCATCACCTTGGGGCCGAACCTCCGATCTATTCGCGGTGGCCGCCGATATTGCCGCGGAGCCACTGATCGATCACTTGCGCAGCGTGACCCGCACAGCCCGGCGGAACGGACGCGCCGAACCTCCGAAGGCACCCGGGATTCCGAGGTCGGATGAGGCCCATGACCGTCGACGCAGCAAGCGCTTTGTCCTCATCGGCGCCTCCACCGGCGGGGTCGATGCGCTGCTCACCGTACTGTCTACCTTCCCGGCCGATTGCCCGCCCACCTTCATCGTGCAGCACACCGGCGGCGGCTTCGGAGAGAGCCTGACGCGCCTGCTCGACCGGCAATGCCAGGCACGCGTGCGTCCCGCCCGGCATGGCGACCATGTCACTCATGGCGAGGTCGTGGTGGCAGCCGGCAGCCGGGCTCACATGCGGCTCGCCGGGGGCAAACCGATGCGCATAACCCTCGAGCCTGGCACACCGATCTCAGGTCACATGCCGTCGGTCGATGCGATGTTCGACTCCGCGATACCGGGGGCCAAGCGTGTGGTTGCGGCATTGCTCACCGGCATGGGCCGCGACGGTGCCGCAGGCCTTCTCGCCCTGCGCGACGCTGGTGCGACCACCATCGCTCAGGATGAGGCCACGAGCACGGTGTACGGCATGCCGCGCGCTGCGGTCGAGCTCGGGGCGGCCATGCACTCTTTGCCCTTGCCAAGGATCGGTCCCGAGATCCTCAGGACCTGCCGCGAAGCACCCTCAGAAACAAACCGGAGGCTCGCCACCCGATGAGCACGAGCGAAAAGATGGTGAACGTCGTTCAGGGGGAATACCATATCTCCGCTGACCCCGATTGCGTCATGTCGACCGTCCTCGGCAGCTGCGCCGCGGTCTGTCTCACCGATCCGTCGCAGAAGATCGGCGGAATGAACCGTTTTCTGCTGCCGCACCGCGCCGGGCGCGCCGGCGAAGACGTGCGATACGGCGCCTACTCGATGGAACTCTTGATCAACGGCTTGCTGAAACATGGCGCGCGCAAGAACCGCATGGTCGCGAAACTGTTCGGCGGCGCCAAGATGCTGACCCAGCTGCGTGACATCGGCGATTCCAATGTCGCTTTCGCCCGCGAGTTCCTGCAGAACGAGGGCATTCCGATCGCCTCGGAAAGCACCGGTGGCAACTCGGCCCGCCGGATCCGGTTCTGGCCCTCAGACGGGCGGGTGAAGCAGTTCATCGTGCCGGGCGCGGTGGACCGGGTGGCGCCCCCTGCCCCTCCGCCCGCCGCCGCGGTCGGCGAAATCGTCCTATTCTGAAATGCGGCCCCCGAGCCCCATATCCGCGTACGGCGCCGCCGCCCCAGGCGCTCGGCGTGACAAAGAAAGACATCTTCTTCCGGCCCGCGTCGGGCTCGGTCACCTGAAGGCCCGTGTCCGCCACGGCACTGCCCGTCCGGCACCATGGCGTCGGAACAGACCTGCGGGGTGTCCGCGAGGGACGCCAAGACAGGAGACATGCGCGCCAAGCGCCAAGCGCGCAACACTGTCCGCTTCGTCAGATCGGGTCGATTTCCTGGAACGCGTTGCGAAGCGCCTCGGACCATGCCGCGCTCATCCGGGCGAAGCCCTCGTCATCGGCCTCAATCCGGCGGGTGCGACCGATCTGGAAGGCGTCGGCCTCGATCACCGCGAAATCAAGCGGCATGCCGACGCTAAGGTTGGATCGCAGGGTCGAATCCATCGACAGCAGCACCGCCTTTTCGGCATCGCCCAGCGACGTGCCCGGCTCGATCACCCGGTCGAGAATCGGCTTGCCGTACTTGTGCTCGCCGATCTGCAGGAACGGCGTGTCGGCGGTGGCCTCGATGAAATTGCCCTCGGGGTAGATCAGGAACATGCGCATCGGGCCGCCCTTGCGCTGCCCGGCCACGATCATCGAGGCGGTGGCGTTCTGGCTCATCCGTTCCATCTTGGACTTCACGTCCGAGGTCACGTCCGACAAAGTGGCACCGACAAGTTCGGCCACCTGGAGCATGGTCGGCGCGCGCAGGATCGAGCGGTCGTTGTCCGGCTCTTCGTTGGCATCGGCGAGCCGCGCCATCACGGTCTGGGTGATCGACAGCGACCCGGCGGTCATGATGCCGATGGCGCGATCGCCCGGCTGCTCGAACAGGAACATCTTGCGATAGGTCGCAATGTTGTCGAGACCGGCATTGGTCCGCGTGTCCGACAGCAGGACAACGCCCGCGTCGAGCAGCAATCCAACGCAATAGGTCATGACCGAATCCTCTGGGTGCACCATGCCCCGCATGGCGTCATACTGCCGATGCGGGGTCCGGGCAATGGCATCGCGCGGGCGTGGTTACTGCTGCTGTTGCTGCCCGTTGGCCACGACCACCTCGACCTCGAGGTGCTCTTCCGGCGTGCTGCCCTGCACCACGCCGCGGATCGGTGCCGCGTCTTGCGCGTCGTATCCCGAGCCAAGGCGGATATAGCGCTCGTCCGGGCAGCACCGATTGGCAGCGTCGAACCCGACCCAGCCAAGCTCGGGCACGAAGAGCTCGGCCCAGGCATGGCTGGCCTCGTGCTGCTGTCCGTCCTCGTCCGCTTGCAGATAGCCTGTGACATAGCGCGCGGGAATGCCCGCGGCGTGGGCCACGGCAATCAGCGCGTGGGCATGATCCTGACACACCCCCTTCCCGCCCGAGAGGGCCTCGGCGGCCGTGGTGTGAGCCCTGGTCTCGCCGGGCGCGTACTCGATCGCGTCGGTCACCGCCTTGGCGAGCGCGTGCGCTCGGTCAAGGTCGCTGGCCCCCTTCATCCCCTCGAGCGCCGAAGCAGAGAGGTCCTTGAGATCCTGATCGGGCCGCACCTGCCGGGTGGAGCGCAGGTAGAGCGAGGCCGGCCCCTTCTCGCGGTGGTCGCGCAGCACGCCGAAAAGATCGACGGTCTCGATCTCGCCGATCACCTCGACGGTCAGCGTCTCGAGCGGGCCGCGCCAGCTGGCCAGCGCAGTGCGGTCGCCCGCCCCGTCGGTGAACTCGGCGCCGCGCGTGGCACCTTCGGTCCTCACCTCCCAGGACAACACCTTCTGCGAGGCGCAATCCGCCGGCCAGAGCCGCAGCGACTGCACGACGCCGCGCACCGGGTGATCGAACCTGTAGCGGGTGGTATGTCTGACACTCAGTTTCATGCCGGGATCCCGTGAAGATAGACGTCCTGAACCGTGTTCGCGAGCCCGGCATTGCGCGCCATGAAGCGCCCGAGGAATTCGTGCAGCCCCTCGTCGAAGATGTCGTCGACGGTGACATTGAGCAGGTCGTCGAGCAGCTGGTGGGCCGCCTCCTGCGCGCGCGAGCCGGTCTGGTAGTTCTCGGCGATGTTGTCGAGATGGTCGCAGGTCCACTGCACGCAGGAACGCAGCGACCGCGGGAACTTGCGGTTGAGGATCAGCAGGTGAGCGATCTTCTGCGCGGTGATCTCGCCGGTATAGGTCCAGTTGAACGCGCGCTGCGCGGTCATCGACTGCAGCAGCAGCGCCCACTGGCTCTGGTCGAGCCCGGAGCCGACATACGAGAGCGACGGCAGCAGCACGTAGTATTTCACGTCGATCAGCCGGGCGGTGTTGTCGGCGCGCTCGATCGCGGTGCCGATGCCCATGAAATCGTAGCCGTCATTGCGCAGTTGCGTGGCCTGCACGCAGCCCTTCACGAGGAAGCAGTTGCGCATGGTCCAGTCGGTCAGCTCGCTGGTCATCAGCTTGCTGCGCTCGACGCGTTGCAGCTGCTTGAGCTCCTGGTAGGCCCCGTTGAGCGCATCCCAGACCGGCGAGGTCAGCGCGGTGCGCACCACCCGGCCGTTCTCGCGCGCGGCGTTGATGCAGGACAGCACCGAGGACGGGTTGTCGGAATCGAAGAACAGGTAGGTCTCGATGTTGCGCTGGTTGGGCTCGCCATATTTCTCGAGGAACGGCTCGAGCGCGCCCTTGGCCTGAAGCACGGCTTCCCAGTCGTTGCGATAGCCGCCCGACGGGTCGGGCAGCAGCGCGTTGCGGGCCCCCACCTCGAGCAGGCGGCCAGTGGTTTCGGCGCGCTCGAGATAGCGGGCCATCCAGTAAAGGTGATCTGCGGTACGGCTCAGCATGGTCTTCTCACTCCGCCAGGACCCAGGTGTCTTTCACCCCGCCGCCCTGCGACGAGTTCACCACCAGCGACCCTTCGGTCAGCGCCACGCGGGTCAGACCCCCGGGCACCAGTTCGATCTTTTCCCCCACGAGGCAGTAGGGCCTCAGGTCCACGTGGCGCGGCGCGATCCCCTCCTCCACGAAGGTCGGACAGGCCGAGAGCGACAGCGTCGGCTGCGCGATGTAGTTCTCGGGCTTGGCGCGGATCTTGGCCTCGAAGGCCTCGATGGTGGACTTGTCCGCCTTCGGCCCGACCAGCATACCGTATCCGCCCGACCCGTGCACCTCCTTCACCACCAGCTCTGGCAGGTGTTCGAGCACGTATTTGCAATCGTCCTTCTTGGCGCATTGCCAGGTCGGCACGTTCTCGAGCACCGGCTCCTCGCCGAGGTAGAAGCGGATCATCTCGGGCACATAGGTGTAGATCGCCTTGTCATCGGCCACGCCGGCACCCGGCGCCGAGCAGATCGTCACGCCGCCGGAGCGGTAGACATTCATCAGCCCCGGCACCCCCAGCATCGAGTCAGGGCGGAAGCACAGCGGGTCGAGGAAGCTGTCGTCGATCCGGCGATAGATCACGTCGACCTTCTTGGGGCCCTCGGTGGTCTTCATCCAGACGAAATCGCCCTCGACAAAGAGATCCTGCCCTTCGACCAGCTCGACCCCCATGAGATCGGCGAGGAAGGAGTGCTCGTAATAGGCCGAGTTGAACTGGCCGGGCGTCAGGATGACGATGTTGGGCTCGTTCTGGCACTTCTTCGGCGCCACCGAGCCCAGCGTCTTCTTCAACAGCCCGGCGTAGCCGTCCACCGGCGCGATGCGGTTCTCCATGAAGAGCTGCGGGAACATGCGCATCATGATCTCGCGGTTTTGCAGCATGTAGCTGACGCCCGAGGGCGTGCGGCAATTGTCCTCGAGCACGTAGAACTGATCGGGCCCGGTGCGCACGAGGTCGACGCCAACAATATGGCTGAACACCCCGCCCGGCGGCATGAATCCGATCGCCGCCTTCTCGTAGGCCTCGTTGTTGGTCACGAGGTGCTCGGGGATGCGGCCGGCGCGGATGATCTCGCGGCGTCCGTAGACATCGCAGAGAAAGGCGTTGAGGGCAGCGGCGCGCTGGCGGATGCCGCGGTCGAGCTTGCGCCACTCCGACGCGGTCAGCACGCGCGGGAACATGTCGAACGGGATCAGACGTTCCGGGTCGCCGCCCTCGCCGTAGACGGCGAAAGTGATGCCGACGCGACGGAACAGATCCTCGGCTTCGGATTGCTTGAGGCTGCGAAGCTCGGCGGGCATCGACCGATACCACTGCTCGAGGTTCTGGTAGGCGGCACGGACATCCGCGCCGTTCATCATCTCATTGAAGATCGGGGCTTGCTTGGCGCTCATTGTCTTCCCTTCGCTCTGCGCCTCAACGTCCAACTAATCTGCATCAAGTGAAAGGCCCCGGGTAAAAAATTTTGCCCAATTCGCCAATTCCCGCCCAATTCTTGAGCGAAACCGGATTCGGCGTTTTGAATAAGACAACCACCAAAATGCATGACTGGCGGCGGATTTTTGAAATTTTCCGCACAATAAACACGCAAACGCAAGAAATTCCGCCCACAAATTAACCCCTCACGTCCGGTCCGGAGACACTGGGGCAAATTGACGTGGCGACCGGACACCCCCCGGCTAATCAGTTAGCGCGCTTCGATCGGAGCGTGAACAACGGGGATGTCACGGCGGCAAGAGGCCCAAGCCCGGAGCCCGCCCTGACTTACAATAACGAAGCGGCGAGCAGTCAATTTCTGCTCCGCCCGGCAATGCGTCGGGCGGGTACGGGAGGATCGCGCCGCGTACAAGGGAAGTGACCTTATGATCAAGACATTGAAACTCTCGGGTGTGGCCGCCGCGGCCCTGATCGCCGCCGGCGCAGCCAACGCCCAGGACATGGAATGCCCCATCAAGGTGGGCGTGCTGCACTCCCTGTCCGGCACCATGGCGATCTCGGAGACCACTCTGAAAGACACCATGCTGATGCTCATCGAAAAGCAGAACGCCGATGGCGGCCTGCTGGGCTGCGAGCTCGAGGCGGTGGTGAAGGATCCGGCCTCCGACTGGCCGCTCTTCGCCGAAAAGGCGCGCGAGCTGATCTCGAATGACGAGGTCGACGTGACCTTCGGCTCCTGGACCTCGGCCAGCCGCAAGGCCGTGCTGCCGGTTCTCGAAGAGCTGAACCACCTCTACTTCTACCCGGTGCAGTACGAGGGCGAGGAATCGTCCAAGAACGTGTTCTACACCGGCGCCGCCCCGAACCAGCAGGCGATCCCGGCCACCGACTATTTCCTCGACGAGCTTGGCGTCGAGAAGTTCGCCCTGCTCGGCACCGACTACGTCTACCCGCGCACCACGAACAACATCCTCGAGTCCTACCTCAAGTCGAAGGGCATCGCCGAGGAAGACATCTTCGTCAACTACACCCCCTTCGGTCACTCCGACTGGTCGACCATCGTCTCCGACGTCGTGGCGCTGGGTGAGGACGGCAAGCAGGTCGGCGTGATCTCGACGATCAACGGCGACGCCAATATCGGCTTCTACAAGGAACTCGCAGCCGCCGGCATCTCGGCCGACGACATCCCCGTCGTGGCCTTCTCGGTGGGTGAAGAAGAGCTGTCCGGCCTCGACACCTCCAACCTCGAAGGCCACCTCGCCGCGTGGAACTACTTCATGACCGCCGAATCCGAGGCCAATGAAGAGTTCATCGCCTCCTGGCACGAATTCATCGGCGACGAGTCGCGCGTGACCAACGACCCGATGGAAGCTCACTATATCGGCTTCAACATGTGGGTGAACGCGGTCGAAGAGGCCGGCACCACCGAGGTCGACGCCGTGCGCGAAGCCATGTGGGGCCAGGAGTTCCCGAACCTGACCGGCGGCACTGCCGTGATGGGCGTGAACCACCACCTCTCCAAGCCGGTGCTGATCGGCGAGATCCGCGCCGACGGCATGTTCGACATCATCTCGGAAACCGATCCGGTTCCGGGCGATGCATGGACCGACTACCTGCCGGAATCCGCGCCGCTCAAGTCCGACTGGGCCGAACTCGAGTGCGGCATGTACAACACCGAGACCGAGACCTGCGTGCAGATCGAGTCCAACTACTGATCTGACGTGATCCTTGGCGGGCGCCTCGCTCAGAGGCGCCCGCCGCTTGTCTGAAAGACCCCTTCTCCAATATCCGGGACCGCTGCCGATGCCGCGCATGCTCGCCCTCGCCCTGTCGCTGGCACTCTGTCTTTCCCTGCCCCCCTCGCGGGCGGCGGCGCAGGACACGGGGCCGCTCCAGACGCTTCTGCAGACCCAGGCGGACGAGGTCGCCAGCCCCGGCCGACAGTCCGTCGGATCGGTGATCGAGGCGCTGGTCGCCTCCGGCCTGCCGCAGGTGCCCGAGTTCCTCAACCGCTGGTCCGAGCGCGAGGTCGTGCAGGACGAGACCACCGGCCTGTTCTACTACGACGGCGAGCCGCCGCTCGACATCGACACCGGCGAGCCCGTGACTCTCGCCCCCGAGGCCGAGCTCGACGATGTGCGCCCCAATGGCGGCGTGCGCCGGGTGATCGCCACCGCGCTTGTGCAGTTCCAGCTCTCGGATCCCGACATCGCCCGCCGCATCGACGCGCTCGACAGCATCTCGCGCAATCCCGAGCCCGACCAGCTCGAGCCGCTGCGCGCCTCGATCGAGACCGAGACCGACCCCGCGCTGAAGGCCCGCAAGGAGCGCCTCGCCGGGATGCTCGCGGCGCGCTACGGCGCCACGCCCGAGATCCGCATCGACGCCATCGGCGCGCTCTCCGATGCGCTGGCGGTGGACGTGCGCGCGGTGCTCAACCAGATCCTCACCACCCGCAGCGGCGTGGCCGAAAGCCTGCCCGAAGGCACCAACATCGCCCGCACCCTGACCCCGGGTGACGACCTGAGCGAGGCCGAAGCCTATGCAAGGCTGGTCGAGGCCGATCTCGCCCCGGCGCAGCAGTCGCCCGCCCAGATCAAGGCGGCGCTGACCGACAATATCGACGGCGGCAGCGTCGGCGGCGTGCCGATCGGCCAGCTCGCCTCCGAGGATGGCCGCGCCCGCGCCTATGCGGCGCTGGCCGAGGCCGGCACCGTGCCGCCGCTGGTCACCAAGGACGACATCGCGGCCTCCCTCGCCTCTCATGTGTTCTACGAGGAATATACCGAGGACAATCCCGCGATCACCGATGCCGCCCGCGCCGCGCTCGACGAGGTCGAGACCCGGGTGGCGATGAACCAGGCGCTGGACCTCGGGCTCGACGCGCTGTCGCTGGCCTCGATCTATTTCCTCGCCGCCATCGGCCTGGCCATCACCTTCGGGGTGATGGGGGTGATCAACATGGCGCATGGCGAGTTCATCATGATGGGCGCCTATACCGGCTACGTGGTGCAGCAGATCATCCCGGATTACACCGTGAGCCTGATCGTGGCGCTGCCGCTGGCCTTCGCGGTGACCTTCGCCGCCGGCGTGGCGATGGAGCGGCTGGTGATCCGCTGGCTCTATCACCGCCCGCTCGAAACCCTGCTGGCCACCTTCGGCATCTCCATCGCGCTGCAGCAGCTCGCCAAGAACATCTTCGGCACCCAGGCACGGCCGCTGACCTCGCCGTCCTGGCTTGACGGGGCATGGGTGCTCAACGACGTGGTGGGCATCGCCAATATCCGCATCGCCATCTTCATCCTCGCGCTGATCTTTCTCGGGCTGATCCTGCTGGTGCTCAACAAGACCAGGCTCGGGCTCGAGGTGCGCGCGGTGACCCAGAACCCCGGCATGGCGGCCTCGATGGGCATCAACCCCGACAAGATCAACATGCTGACCTTCGGCCTCGGCTCCGGTATCGCCGGCATCGCCGGCATCGCCATCGGGCTCTATGCGCAGGTCACCTCCGAGATGGGCGCCAACTATATCGTGCAGAGCTTCATGACCGTGGTCGTGGGCGGGGTCGGCAATGTCTGGGGCACGCTCGCGGGCGCCACGCTGATCGGCGGGCTGCAGAAGGGCATCGAGTTCTTCAACCCGTCCAATACGCTGGCGGCGCAGACCTACATGATCCTGTTCATCATCCTGTTCATCCAGTTCCGCCCCAAGGGCATCGTCGCCCTCAAGGGCCGTGCGGCGGGAGACTGAGCATGACCGCACCCATCCCGAACACCGCCCCCGGCCGCGATCTCCGGCCTGCCTCCGGCGGGGATACTTGCAGCCAGAAGAAGCTGCAGGCCGTGCTCCCGTTTTCTTCTGGCCGGAAATATCCCGGGGGTGAGCGCGCCCCGGCGCGCGAAGGGGGCAGCGCCCCCTCCCTGACCAGCGAAAGGGCCCTCGCATGACCCGTACCTTCCTGACACAGAACCGGTCGGTGTTCTGGTTCCTGCTGGCGCTGGGGATCTTCGCCCTGATCGTCACGGTGCTCTCGGAGGCTGCCGGCAACGGCATGATCTCCACCAGCTTCGTCAAGACGCTGGGCAAGACGCTCTGCCTGATGCTGGTCGCCGTGGCGATGGACGTGGTCTGGGGCTACACCGGCATCCTCAGCCTCGGCCACATGGCGTTTTTCGGGCTTGGCGGCTACATGATCGGCATGTGGCTGATGTATGCCCGCACCGAGATCATCGTTACCGAGAGCCTGCTCGCCGCCGCCATCCCGCCGACCCCGCAGGAGATCCACGACTCCATCGGCACGCAGATCTTTGGCGTGGTGGGCAGCTCCGAGTTTCCCGCAATCTGGATCTTCGCCCACAGCTTCTGGCTGCAGATCGCCATGGTCGTGCTGGTGCCGGGGCTTCTGGCGCTGGTCTTCGGATGGCTCGCCTTCCGCAGCCGGGTCACCGGCGTCTACCTGTCGATCCTGACCCAGGCGATGACGCTGGCGCTGTCGCTCTACCTCTTCCAGAACGAGAGCGGGCTGCGCGGCAACAACGGCCTGTCGGGGCTGCAGAACCTGCCCGGTCTCGACGATGTGCCGCAGTCCACGCTGTCGATCGCCTTCTTCTGGGCCTCGGCGGCGGCGCTGGGTCTGGGCTACGTGCTCTTTGCCTGGGTCACCTCGGGCAAGTTCGGCTCGGTGATCCGCGGCATCCGCGACAACGAGAGCCGGGTGCGCTTCCTCGGCTACCATGTCGAGGGCTACAAGCTCTTCGTCTTCACCCTGACCGGCATCGTCGCGGGCATCGCCGGCGCGCTCTACTACCCCCAGGCCGGCATCATCAACCCCAACGAGATCGCCCCCATCGCCTCGATCTACCTCGCGGTCTGGGTCGCCATCGGCGGGCGCGGCAGGCTATATGGCGCCGCGCTTGGCGCAGCCCTCGTGTCGCTGCTGTCGAGCTGGTTCACCTCCGGCGCGGTGCCGTCGGTGCCGCTGGGGTTCTACACCATCCAGTGGACCGACTGGTGGCTGGTGCTGCTCGGCGTGAGCTTCGTCGCGGTCACGCTGCTGGCCCCCAAGGGCATCGGCGGGCTCTTCGACCTGATCTCCACGCGCCACACCATCCCTGAGCGGGTGGGCGACTTCGGACCCGACAAGGGCGCGCGCCGCACCGTCGAGGGGGAGGAAGAGAAATGAAGACGCTTCTCGAAATGTCCGGCGTATCGGTGAGCTTTGACGGCTTCAAGGCGATCAACAACCTGAGCTTCCGCATCGGGGAGCCCGAGCTGCGCGCCATCATCGGCCCCAACGGTGCCGGCAAGACCACCTTCATGGACATCATCACCGGCAAGACCCGCCCCGACGAGGGCACGGTGATCTATGGCGAGAAGTCGATCTCGCTGCTGAAGATGTCGGAAAGCCAGATCGCCATGGCCGGCGTCGGGCGCAAGTTCCAGAAGCCCACCGTGTTCGAGGCGCAGAGCGTGCGCGAGAACCTCGCCATGGCGCTGAAGAACAAGCGCGGGCCGTTCGACGTCCTGCTCTATCGCAAGACGAAGCGCGGCGCCGAGCGCATCGAGGAACTGGCCGAGATCATCGGCCTGACCGACAGCCTGCCCCGCATCGCCGGCGAGCTGAGCCACGGCCAGAAGCAATGGCTCGAGATCGGCATGCTGCTGGCGCAGGACCCGCGCCTGCTGCTGGTGGACGAGCCCGCCGCCGGCATGACCCCGGCCGAGCGCGAGCACACCACCGACCTGCTCAAGCGCGCCGCCGAGAAGCACGCCGTCGTCGTCGTCGAGCACGACATGGAGTTCATCCGCCGGCTCGACTGCCGGGTGACGGTGCTGTGCGAGGGCTCGGTGTTGGCCGAGGGCTCGCTCGATCACGTGACCTCGAACCCCGAGGTCATCGAAGTCTATCTCGGTCGCTGAGAGGAGAACGCCATGCTGAGCGTCGAGAACCTGACCCTGAAATACGGGCAAAGCCAGATCCTGCACGGGATCTCCCTCACCGCCGCGCCGGGCGAGGTCACCGCGGTGACCGGGACCAACGGCGTGGGCAAGACCTCGCTGCTGAAGGCCATCGCCGGGCGGCACCCCTATGCAGGCGGCGCCATCACGCTGGATGGCAAGCCGCTGGAGCACCTCAACGCCTATCAGGCAGCGCGCGCGGGCATCGCCTACGTCCCGCAGGGGCGCGAGGTCTTCCCGCTCATGACCGTGCAGGAGAACCTCGAGACCGGCTTCGCCTGCCTGCCGAAATCGGACCATGGCGTGCCTGCACATATCTTCGAGCTGTTCCCGATCCTGAAGGACTTCCTGCACCGCCGCGGCGGCGACCTGTCGGGCGGGCAGCAGCAGCAGCTTGCCATCGCGCGGGCGCTGATCTCGCGGCCGCGCGTGCTGTTGCTGGACGAGCCGACCGAGGGCATCCAGCCCAACATCATCCAGCAGATCGGCCGGGTGATCGCGCAGCTGCGCGACCAAGGCGACATGGCGATCATCCTCGTGGAGCAATACTTCGACTTCATGTGGGGGCTGGCCGACAGTTTCGTCGCGGTGACCCGCGGAGAAGTGGCACTCTCCGGTAGAGCGGGCGAGATCGACCGCGAGGCGCTGCTGGCCAAGGTCTCGATCTGACGGTTTATCGCTAACTTGCTGCGACGCGGCGGATTTTTCCCTTGCCCAAATCGCTTTGAAGGACAACTCTCCTGCACGGGAGAGTTGTTTGCATGCGGTTATCGGCAAACAGGAACAGAGGCGGCCTGACGCCCGCGCGTGACGGCGTGGCGCGATTCCGCACCCCCACCCGGATCTCGAACATCCGCTGCTGCCCGCCGGGCAGCGCGCCCGTCGATTTGACGACTTTCGTGACGATTTACAGGAGGACCCCATGACATCCATGCGCAAACCGCTGCTCGGCAGCGTCGCGATGGCCCTGGCGCTGAGCGCCGGCGCCGCCGGGGCGGAGACCATCCGCTTCTGGACCACCGAGGAGCAGCCCGAGCGGCTCGCGCGGCAGGAAAGCATGGCGCAGGAGTTCGGCGAGGCCTCGGGCCACACCGTCGAGGTGATCCCGGTCACCGAGAGCGAGCTTGGCACCCGCGCCACCGCGGCCTATGCTGCGGGCGACCTGCCAGACGTGATCTACCACCCGCTGGCGCTGGCCCTGCCCTGGGCCGAGGCAGGCATCCTTGATCCCGACGCCGCGACCGACGTGATCGACGCGCTCGGCCCCGACACCTTTGCCTCGGGCGCGCTCGAGATGGCGCGATTCGACGAAGGCAGCTGGGCCTCGGTGCCCGCAGACGGCTGGACCCAGATGATCGTCTACCGCGCCGACCTGTTCGAGGAGGCCGGGCTCGAGCCGCCGACCTCCTACGCCGCGGTCGAGACCGCGCTGGAGGCGCTGCACAATCCGCCCGAGATGTACGGCTTCGTCGCCGCCACCAAGGTGGACGAATCCTTCATGAGCCAGGTGCTCGAGCATGTCTTCCTTGCCAATGGTGTCTCGCCGGTGGGGCCGGACGGCTTCACCCCGCTCGACGAGGCCGCGACCACCGAGGTTCTGGAATTCTACAAGGCCATCGCCGAGGCCTCGCCCCCGGGTGATCTCTACTGGGACCAGTCGCGCACGCTCTACTTCTCGGGCAACGCGGCGATGATCATCTGGTCACCCTTCATCCTCGACGAGCTGGCCGGCCTGCGCGACAGCGCGCCGCCCACCATCACCGACGATCCGACCTCGTCCGAGCTCGCCTCGAAGACCGGCATTGTGACCAACTTCGCCGGCCCGTCGAACCCCGATGGCGCGGCGTGGGCGTCGATCAACATGTTCGGCATCACCGGCGACGCGCAGACCGACGCCGCCATCGAGTTCGTGACCTACTCGATGGGCGAAGGTTATGTCGACACGCTCTCGATCGCGCCCGAGGGCAAGTTCCCGATCCGCCGCGGCGACGGTGATGACGCCGAGGCCTTCGTCAACGCCTGGTCCGAGCTGCCGGTGGGCGTCGACCGCAAGGCGCCGCTGAGCGATCTCTACCCGCAGGAGATGATCGACGAGATCGTTGCCGGTCTCGACGTGGCCCAGCGCTGGGGCGCCGATGACGGACAGCTGGCGCTGGCCTCGAAGATGATCAGCAGCCAGGCGCTGAACCGCGTGGTGCGCGAGTATATCGACGGCGAGATCGACGCGAGCACGGCGGTCGAGCAACTCAACAGCGAGCTTGGTGCGATCCAGTAACCCAGGCCCCTGCCCGTCCCGGCGTCGCGTCGGGACGGGCTTCGTATCCGCAAGACGAGGGCGAAGATGACCGACGCCACCCCTCCCACCGGCACCGGCCCGCTGGCGAAGCGCGAGGCGCGGCTGGCCTGGGGCCTGCTGTTCCCGACGCTTGCAGCGGTGTCGCTGGTGGTGATCCTGCCGCTGCTGGCAGTATTCTGGATCAGCTTCAAACCGGTGACGCTGGCCGACCTGCGCCCGCCGACGCCCATCGTGCGCGAAGACATCCGCGGCGATCTAGAGGCACCGGGCGACGCGGCCACGCTGCGCTATCGGCTGCGCAACTCCTCGCAGGATCAGCCGATCCGCGGCGTCACGCTGAGCGATGCCTGGCCCGATGGGCTGGAGCCGGGCGAGCTCGATCCCGCCTGCGCCATCGCCGACGGACGGCTGAGCTGCGATTTCGGCGACTGGGAAGGCGGCCAGCGGGTGACGCTGCAGATCCCCGTCACCGCCACCGAGACCTATCTCGCGGGCCCGCCGACCACCGACAGCCCGCCTGCGATGACCGGCAGCGCCACCAACGTGCTGACCAGCTTCGACTTTACCGCCGAGAACTTCGTCCGCGTCTTCGACGGCGACGAGTTCTGGTCCGTGCTTGGGGTGACGCTGTTCTACACCATCTTCGGCACGCTGGGCGCGCTGATCATGGGGCTCTTCGCCGCCATGCTGCTCAACAAGTCCTTCAAGGGACAGGGCATCCTGCGCGGGCTTTACCTGTTTCCCTATGTCGCCCCGGTGATCGCCGTGGCGTTCGCCTGGATCCTGCTCTTCGACCCGTTCTCGGGCTCGGCCAATGCGCTGCTCTTGCAGATGGGCGTGACCTCGCAGGCGATCAACTTCTTCGGTGAGCGCCCTCTGGCGCTGATCATGGTGACCCTGTTCGAGATCTGGCGCTATTTCCCGCTCAGTTTCCTGTTCATTCTCGCCAGGATGCAGTCGATCGACCACGACATGTACGAGGCCGCCGACATGGACGGCGCCTCGCCGTTCCAGAAGTTCTGGTACCTGTCGCTGCCGCAGCTTCTGGGCATCCTGTCGGTGCTGTTCCTGCTGCGCTTCATCTGGACCTTCAACAAGTTCGACGACATCTTCCTGCTCACCGGCGGCAACGCGGGCACGCGGGTGCTGACGGTGAACGTCTACGAGCAGGCCTTCGCGCTGTCGAATATCGGCGCCGGTGCGGCGGTGGCGGTGGTGATCTTCTGCTGCCTGCTGCTGTTCTCGGTGTTCTTCTTCCGGGTGATGAGCCGGGAGGAAGGGTTGTGAGCGTGGCGCGTGTGGCAGGGGTGTGGAGGGGCGCTGCCCCTCTGCCGCCCGGGGGGCGGCATTCACCCCGAGGTATTTTTGAACCAGAGAAGATCGGGGGTGCGGCATGAGACTGCTGCGGCATGGGCTCCTGACCGGGCCGATCCTTGGGGCGCTGTGGTCGCTCGTGGTGGCGACGACGGTGGCGGTGGCCATGAGCCTGTTCACCGGCGACGCCTTCCGCCCGACGCTCTGGGGCGGGCTGCTGGCCGGCGTGGCGCTTGGGCTCGGCTGCCTGCGGTTCGGCGGGCGGCAGCGGCTGGTGGTGCCGCTGGCGGTGACGCTGGGTCTGCTCGCGCTGAGCGCGGTGGCGGGGATCGGTGCGCTTGAGATCGGCGATGGCAGTGCGCCGCTGGCGGCCTGGACCGGGCGGGTGGCCACGCTGGGCTTCACCGGGCTGGGGCTGTGGCTGATCCTCGAGGAACTGCGCCCCGGCACCATCACCCGGCACGAGTTCGAGGAGGCGGTGATCCGCTTCCTGACCGGCTTCGGCTACATCTTCTTCACCGCGATCGTGCTGATCCCGTTCTACGTCATGGTGATGACCAGCCTGAAGAACCAGTCCGAGCTGATGGCCAACCCGCTCGACTTCACCATCGACCTGAGCCAGGGGGCCGAACTCTTCCGCAGCTATTCCGAGCTGATGACCGACTACAGCTTCGGCCGCTACCTGTGGACCAGCTTCTACGTCTCGGTGCTCACCGTGCTGATCACCCTGGCCTTTGCCATCCCCGGCGCCTACGCGGTGGCGCGGCTGCGCTTCAGGGGACAGGCGCTATTCTCACGCTCGATCCTGCTGATCTACATGGTGCCGATGATCGTGCTGGCGCTGCCGATCTACATCGCGTTCTCCATGACCGGGCTGCGCAACACCATCTTCGGCATCGTGCTGATCTACCCGGTGACCACCATCCCCGTGGCGCTCTACATGCTGCAGGGCTATTTCCGCGGGCTGCCTGCCGAGATCGAGGAGGCCGGGCTGATGGACGGGCTGAGCCGGCTCAAGGTGATCTGGCAGATCACCCTGCCGCTGTCGCTGCCGGCACTGGCAAGCGTGTCGCTCTACGTCTTCATGATCGCGTGGAACGAGTTCCTGCTCGCCTTCATGCTGCTCGACGATCCATCGAAATACACCCTGACCCGCGGCATTGCCTCGCTCAACTCCTCCGAGGTGCCGCGCCAGCACCTGATGGCGGGCTCGGTGATCGCCACGGTGCCGATCATGGTGCTGTTCCTCGGGCTCGAACGCTTCATGACCAAGGGGCTCACCGCCGGGTCAGTGAAAGGATGACGATGCGTGACGATCAGGCCCGCGCCATCCTGCGCGGCAACGACCGGGGCGGCTATACCGTGCCCACCGACATGCTCTACCCGTTCCAGTGGAACTGGGACAGCGCCTTCGCGGCGTGGGGCTTCTCCACCTTCGACAGCGACCGCGCTTGGCGCGAGTTCGAGACGCTTTTTGCCGCGCAATGGGCGGACGGCATGGTGCCGCACATGGTGTTCCACGACGAGGCACCGGGCTATTTCCCCGGCCCAGATGTCTGGGGCGCGGGCGGCGACGTGCCGACCTCGGGCATCAGCCAGCCCCCCGTCGCGGCCACGCTGATGCGCATGGTCTGGGAGGCCGATCCGGAGGCGGGCACCGCGCGGCTGCGCGCACTCTACCCCAGGCTTTTGGCGTGGCACCGCTGGTGGATGCAGACCCGCTGCGACAGCGGCGCGGTGGCGGTCTGCCACCCGTGGGAGTCGGGGCGCGACAACTGCCCCGACTGGGACGTCGGCCTCGCCAATGTCGACGGCTCCGGCGCCGGCGATTACGCCCGCCGCGACGCGGCACAGGTCGACGGGGAACAGCGCCCGACCAAGCTCGAATACGACCGCTACCTCGCGCTTGTGCGCTTCGGCAAGGACTGCGGCTGGGACCAGCAGACCATCGTCGAGCGCTGCCCCTTCCTGATGGCCGACCCCGGCATCACCTTCCTCCTGATCCGCGCCCATGACGACCTCGCAGCCCTCGGCCGGGCGCTCGGAGAGGATGTCTCCGAGATCGAGGGCTGGGCGGCAGAGCTGCGCGCGAGCGTGGAGACGCTGTGGAACCCGGAGCTTCAGAGCTACGACGCGAAGGACCTGCGCAGCGGCGCATGGGCCGGGGTGATCGGCTCGGGCGCGCTGCTGTGCTGGCTGGCGCGCTGCGAGAGGCCCGAGATGGAGGCGCATCTCGCCCGCATGTGGGACGCGGTGACCTACGGCCTGCCCTCCTCGGACCCGGAGGCGCCAAGCTTCGAGCGCAAGCGCTACTGGCGCGGGCCGGTCTGGCCGCAGATGAACGCGCTGATCGGGCTCGGTCTGCTCGGCGCCGGGCGCGACTGGGACGAAGCGCGGCTGCGCGAGGAAACCGCCGCGCTGATCGAGAGCGCGGGCTTCCGCGAGTATTTCGACCCGCTGGATGCCGCCCCGTGCGGCGGCGACAACTTCACCTGGACCGCCGCGGTGTGGCTGGCCTGGGCCGGACGGTAAGGACGACAGACATGGCAAGCATCGAGCTCAAGAGCGTCGAGAAATGGTACGGCGAGGCGCAGGTCATCAAGGGCGTGGACCTCGCCATCGAGGAAGGCGAGTTCGTCATCTTCGTCGGCCCCTCGGGCTGCGGCAAGTCCACGTTGCTGCGGATGATCGCCGGGCTGGAAGAGACCTCGCGCGGGCAGATCCTGATCGGCGGGCGCGACGCCACCGCCGAGCCCCCTGCCCGGCGCGGGCTCGCGATGGTGTTCCAGAGCTACGCGCTCTATCCGCACATGTCGGTGCGCGAGAACATGGGCTTCTCTCTCAAGGCCGCGGGCGTCGCGAAATCCGAGATGGACGCCAAGGTCGACGAGGCGGCGCGCGTGCTGAAGCTCGAGCCATTGCTCGACCGCCGGCCCAAGGACCTTTCGGGCGGCCAGCGCCAGCGGGTGGCGATCGGCCGCTCGATCGTGCGCGATCCCACCGCCTTCCTGTTCGATGAGCCGCTCTCGAACCTCGACGCCGCGCTGCGCGTCGAGATGCGCTACGAGATCGCCAAGCTGCACCAAACGCTGGACGCCACGATGATCTACGTCACCCATGACCAGGTCGAGGCGATGACCCTTGCCGACCGCATCGTGGTGCTGGAAGCCGGCCGCGTCAGCCAGGTCGGCACCCCGCGCGAGCTCTATGAGAAGCCCGGCAACCTCTTCGTGGCGCAGTTCATCGGCTCGCCCAAGATGAACGTCTTCCCCGCCGCCACGCCCGGGCTGACGCTCGACGCTCCGCTGCCCGCGCAGGCCGAACATTTCGGCATCCGCCCCGAGCACATCACGCTCGCCGAGCCGGGCAGCGGCCAGATCGACGGCACCGTCGACGTGATGGAATATCTCGGCGCCGACACCTACGTGATCGTCGATTGCGGCCCGGCCGGCAAGCTGACCGTCCGCAGCCACGGCGACACCGGGCTCAAACCCGGCCAGCCCTGCGGCCTGATCTTCGAGCCCGGTCAGACCCATCTCTTCGACGCTCAGGGTCTGGCGCTGCGCTGACGCAAGCGCCCCGCCCCGCCCTTCTCTGGTTATCAAATACCTCGGGGGAGACCGCGCGCTCCGCGCGGGCGGGGGCAGCGCCCCCACCCGGCCCGACCTTGACAAGCGGGCCGCCGCAGGACACATCGCGCCCATGTTCTACACGCTTATACAGGTCGCCGCGGGCGGCGCACTGGGTGCCAGCGGGCGCTATCTCACCGGCGTCGGCATGACCGCGCTGATGGGGCGCAGCTACCCGTGGGGCACGCTGACGGTGAACGTCGTCGGCTCCTTCCTGATGGGCGTGCTGGTGGTCACACTGGCCAACCTCTCGGCCACCCGCTTCGCTCCCTTCCTCGCCATCGGGGTGCTCGGCGGCTTCACCACCTTTTCGAGCTTCTCGCTCGATGCCGTCACCTTGTATGAACGTGGCGAGGTGGCGCTGGCCGCCGGCTATGTCGCCGCCTCGCTGATCCTGTCCATCGCCGCGCTTTTCGCCGGCCTGTTCCTCACCCGGAGTGTCTTCGCATGAGCCGTGTCCAGACCATCACCGTGGGCCCCGGCGACGGCGACCAGCGCCTCGACCGCTGGCTCAAGCGCCAATTCCCGCATCTCCAGCAGGGCCGCATCGAGAAGATGTGCCGCAAGGGCGAGCTGCGGGTCGACGGTGGCCGCTGCAAGGCCGCGACCCGGCTCGAGGTCGGCCAGCAGGTGCGCGTCCCGCCCCTGCCCGAGCCCGGCGAGACCCCGGCACCAGCGGCCAAGCCCAAGGCCACGGTCAGCGATGCCGACGCCAAGATGATCCGCGACGCGGTGATCTACCGCGACGACCACATCATCGCGCTCAACAAGCCCCCAGGCCTGCCGGTGCAGGGCGGCAGCAAGCAGGAGCGCCATGTCGACGGCCTCGCCGAGGCGCTGCGCTTCGACTACGACGAGAAGCCCCGGCTGGTGCATCGGCTCGACAAGGACACCTCGGGCGTGCTGCTGCTGGCCCGCACCCGCGAGATCGCGCAGGCGCTCACCGGTGCGATCCGGCACAAGCAGACCCGCAAGATCTACTGGGCCGTGGTCGCCGGCGTGCCGACGCCCTATCTCGGTGAGATCCGCTTCGGCCTCGTCAAGGCGCCGGGCCACGGCAAGTCCGGCGAGGGCGAGAAGATGATCTGCGTGCACCCGCGCGAGATGGACCGCACCCCCGGCGCGAAGCGTGCCCACACGCTCTATGCCACGCTCTACCGCGTGGCAGGCCGCGCCTCGTGGGTGGCGCTCGAGCCGATCACCGGCCGCACCCACCAGCTGCGCGCCCACATGGCCGAGATCGGCCACCCGATCATCGGCGACGGCAAGTATGGCGGCTCCGGGCAGGAGAACCTCGGCGATGGCTGGGGCGCCCAGCTTGGCGGGGTGATCTCGAAGAAGCTGCACCTGCACGCACGCTCGATGACCTTCCTGCACCCGGTGACCAAGAAGCCGGTCACCGTGACCGCCTCGCTGCCCGCGCATATGGCCAACACATGGGAGACGCTCGGCTGGGCCGAGGACATCGCCGCCGACGACCCCTTCGCGGAGCTGCACTGAGCATGTCGCTGCGCCTCGTGATCTTCGATGTCGACGGCACGCTGGTCGACAGCCAGGCCGACATCCTCGCCTCGATGCAGGCCGCCTTCGGCGCCACCGGCCTCACCGTTCCGGCGCGCGAGGAGATTCTCTCCATCGTCGGCCTCTCGCTGCCGCAGGCGATGGCCAGGCTCGCCCCCAAGGCGGACAAGACCGCCCGCGCGGAAATGGTCGAGGCCTACAAGGCCGCCTATCTCGCCCTGCGCGCCGAGAAGGGCACGCCCGATAGCTCGCCGCTCTACCCGCATGTGCGCAAGGTGCTCGACCAGCTTCACGCCGAGCCCGACACGTTGCTTGGGATCGCGACCGGCAAGTCCCGCCGCGGGCTCGACAAGCTGGTCGATGGACACGATATGCGCCCGCTCTTCGTCACCCAGCAATGCGCCGACGACCACCCGTCCAAGCCGCACCCCTCGATGATCGAGGCGGCGCTCTCTGAGACCGGGGTCGAGCCGCATCGCGCCGTGATGATCGGCGACACCAGCTACGACATGGACATGGCCCGTTCCGCCGGCATCCTCGCGATCGGCGTGACCTGGGGCTACCACGACGCCGAGCGGCTGCGCGACGCGCATCTCGTCATCGACGACATCCGCCTGCTGCCCGGCCTTCTGACACAGATCTGGGAGCAGACCGCATGAGCGAATGGGCACCCCGCCGGTTCTACGAGACCGCAACCGCCACGCAAGTCGAGGGTGGCCACGGCATCGCGCTGGACGGCCGCCGGGTGATGACGCCGGGCAAATCGCCTCTGGTGGTGCCGACCCGCGGGCTGGCCGAGGCCATCGCCGAGGAATGGCAGGCGCAGGGCGAGAAGATCGACCCCAACACCATGCCCTTCACACGCACCGCGAACAGCGCCATCGAGAAGGTTACGCCGCAGCGCGCAGCGGTGGCCGATATGCTGGCCGATTACGGCGACAGCGATCTGCTGTGCTACCGCGCCGACCAGCCCGACGAGCTGGTGCAGCGCCAGTCCGAACGCTGGGACCCGCTGCTCGACTGGGCTGCCGCGCGCTTCGGCGCCCGGCTCGAGCCCCGCGCCGGGGTGATCCACGCGCCTCAGGATCCCGACGCCCTGGCAGCGCTGGCCCGCCAGGCGCATGCGCTCGATGCCTTCGAGCTGGCAGCGTTCCACGACCTCGTGTCGCTCACCGGCTCGCTGGTGCTGGGCCTTGCGGCCACCGACCCGGACCACGATCCCGAGGCGCTCTGGGCGCTGTCGCGGCTCGACGAGAGCTGGCAGGAAGAGCTCTGGGGCGTTGACGAAGAGGCAAGCGACGTCGCGGAACGAAAGCGCGCCGCCTTTCTGCACGCGCATAGGTTTTATCGCCTCTGCAACGCTGATTAATCCCGCCGCGCCATCGGATTGACTGCTCAATTAGGCGGCACGTAATGGTGATTTGTCAGGCGGAACGGCTTGACCTCTCAGAAGGAATCCTCCCAAACTCGCGAGCACCAATGGGGGGGAGCACCCATCCTAGGTTATCACGGTCCACGAAGGGCCAATGAACCGGCCCGACAGGGGCTGGAAAACAGGAAGAGGTTAACATGAAGAACACCGTAATCCTTGGCGCGCTGACCGTTGCCGGTCTCGCCGCAGGCGCCGCAAGCGCCGCGACGCTCGACGACGTCAAGGCACGTGGCAATCTGAACTGCGGCGTGTCCACCGGCCTGACCGGCTTCTCGGCCCCCGACGCCAACGGCGTCTGGCAGGGCTTCGACGTCGCCGTCTGCCGTGCCGTTGCAGCCGCCGTCCTCGGCGATCCGATGGCTGTCGAGTTCGTCTCCACCACCGGTCAGACCCGCTTCACCGCGCTGGCCTCGGGCGAGATCGACATGCTGGCCCGCAACACCACCTGGACCTTCTCGCGGGACAACGACCTGAAGTTCGAATTCGTCGGCGTGAACTACTACGACGGCCAGGGCTTCATGATCCCGAAGGAGCTGGGCGTGTCCTCGGCCAAGGAGCTTGATGGCGCCACCGTCTGCATCCAGACCGGCACCACCACCGAGCTCAACCTCGCGGACTTCTTCCGCGTCAACAACATCAACTACGAGCCGGTGCCGATCGAGACCAACGCCGAGGCGCAGCAGCAGTACCTTGCCGGCGCCTGCGACGTCTACACCACCGACGCCTCCGGCCTCGCGGCGACCCGTGCCTCCTTCGAGACCCCGGGCGATCACGTGATCCTGCCCGAAATCATCTCGAAAGAGCCGCTCGGCCCGCTGGTCCGCCACGGCGACAACGAGTGGGGAGATATCGCCCGCTGGACCCTCAACGCGCTGATCGCCGCCGAAGAATACGGCGTCACCTCGGCGAACATCGAGGAACTGTCCTCGGCCCCGACCGACAACCCGGAAATCAACCGTCTGCTTGGCACCGAAGGTGAGCTTGGCGCGATGATCGGCCTCGAAGCCGACTGGGCCAAGAAAGCCATCATGGCCAACGGCAACTACGGCGAGATCTTCGAGAAGACCATCGGCGAGAACACCCCGATCGGCCTGTCGCGCGGCCTGAACGCGCAGTGGACCGAAGGCGGCCTGATGTACAGCCCGCCGTTCCGCTGATCGGACGGAAAACACTGGGGCGCGGGGAGACATTCCCGCGCCCTTCCTAACTGACGACAAACAAATCAGACTATCGGTCGAAACGACCAAACTGAGTTCCCGGAGAGGGGCCGGATGCCGGACAAACCGGCGCGACGCCTTGGAAAGAACGGGAACCACCGGGGAGACGACATGACGACGATGACAGACCCGCCGGGGCAGGGCTTCCGGCTGTCGCAGCTTATTTACGACACACGCTACCGCTCGCTCACGATCCAGGTCGTGGCGATGATCGTGCTGATGCTCCTGTTCTCGTGGCTGGTGTCGAACACCATCCACAACCTGCAGACGCTCGGCAAGGATTTCGACTTCGGCTTCCTGACCCAGCCCTCGGGCTACGACATCAATCAGCGCCTGATCGAGTATGACAGCCAGTCCACGCATGGACGGGCGGCCATCGTCGGCATCCTCAACACGTTGCTCGTCGCCGTTCTGGGCTGCGCGCTGGCCACCGTGCTCGGCGTCATCGCCGGCGTGCTGCGCCTGTCCAACAACTGGCTCGTCTCGCGCCTGATGGCGGTCTATGTCGAGGGCTTCCGCAACGTGCCGCTGCTGCTCTGGATCGTGCTGATCTTCGCGCTGATGACCGAAAGCACCCCGGCCCCGCGCGCCTTCCGCGGCGACACGCCAGACGCCTCGATGCTGTTCGACGCCGTGGCGATCACCAACCGCGGCGTCTATGTCCCCGCGATCCATTTCGCCTCACCCTTCTTCACCAACGGCGCCCTCAACTGGCTTGTCGTTCTGGTAGCGCTTGGCGCCTCGATCTTCGCCATCCAGCGACTGCGCCACTGGGCCACCGCGAAGCAGGAAGCCACCGGCGACCGGCCGACGACCTGGTATCTCATCCTCGGCATCCTGATCCTGCCCACCGGCCTGCTCATGCTGCTGATGGGCGCCTTCCTCGACATGCCCTCGCTGCAGGGCTTCAACTTCGGCGGCGGCATTCACCTGCGCAACTCGCTGATCGCGCTGTGGCTGGCGCTCTCGCTCTATACCGGTGCCTTCATCGCCGAGATCGTCCGCGGCGGCATCCTCGCGGTCAACAAGGGCCAAACCGAGGCCGCCTATGCGCTCGGCATTCGCCCCAGCACCACGATGAACCTCGTGATCCTGCCGCAGGCGCTGCGCGTCATCATCCCGCCGCTGATCTCGCAGTTCCTCAATCTCACCAAGAACAGCTCCCTGGCCATCGCCGTGGGCTACATGGACGTCCGCTCCACCCTCGGCGGCATCACCATCAACCAGACCGGACGTGAGCTCGAGGGCATGCTGCTGCTCGGGTTGTTCTACCTCGTGCTCAGCCTGCTGATCTCGGGCGTGATGAACGTCTACAACGCCTCCGTGAAGCTGAAGGAGCGCTGAGATGAGCGATACACACGCACAGACCGTCGCCTTTGTCCGCGACACCATGGTCGAGGAGCAGGAGCCGCCGCTGTCGCAGTCCGGCGCCTACAAGTGGATCCACGAGAACATGTTCTCGACCCCGCTCAACGTCATCCTGACGGTGGTGTCGCTGTTCGTGATCTGGACCGTGCTGAGCCACCTCCTGCCTTGGGCGGTGATGGGCATCTGGGATGCCGACAGCCTCGCCCAGTGCCGCGAGATCCGAGACGAGATCTACGGCGCCGATGCCTCCGTCGCCTGCTGGGCGGTGATCTCGGAGCGCTGGAACCAGCTGCTCTTCGGATTCTACCCGCCCGAACTCTACTGGCGCCCGGTTCTGGCCTTCGTGCTGTTCCTTGCCGCCATCGCACCGGTGCTCTTCGCCTCGGTGCCGCGAAAGGCACTGTGGTTCTCGGCCGCCGCCCCCTTCGTGCTCTACTGGCTGCTCTGGGGCGGCTCGCTCTGGGGCCCCATCGCCGTGGCAGCGGGCTTTGCCCTCGGTGCCGTGGTCATGCGCTTTGCGGCCCCTGCCCTTGGCGCGCTCGCGGCCGTCCTGCTGGCGATCTTCGTCCCCCTGCTCTACTGGTTCACCCTCAGCGGCCCGCTCGCCGGCGCGCTCAACGCGGTGATCCCGCTCGAGCTCGTCAACGTGCGCTCCAACGACATGGGTGGCTTCATGCTGGCGATGATCATCGGCGTCTCGGGCATCGCCCTGTCGCTGCCCCTGGGCATCGTGCTGGCGCTGGGACGGCAATCGGACCTGTTCATCATCAACAAGTGCTCGGTGATCTTCATCGAGGTGATCCGTGGCGTGCCGCTGATCGTATGGTTGTTCACCGCTTCGCTGCTGCTGAACTACTTCCTGCCGCCGGGCACCAATTTCGACCTGATGCTGCGGGTCATCATCATGGTGACGCTGTTCTCCTCGGCCTATATCGCCGAGGTGGTCCGCGGCGGGCTCGCAGCGCTTCCCAAGGGCCAGTACGAGGCCGCGGATGCGCTTGGCCTAGACTACTGGAAGTCGATGCGGCTGATCATCCTGCCGCAGGCGCTGAAGATCTCGATCCCCGGGATCGTGAACACCTTCATCGGCCTGTTCAAGGACACCACGCTGGTGGTCTTCATCGGCCTGCTGGACCCGATCGGCCTGTCGAACGCGATCCGCGCCAGCACCGACTGGAACGGCATCTACTGGGAACTCTTCGTCTTCATCGGGCTGTGCTTCTTCATCTTCTGCTTCAGCATGGGCCGCTATTCCCTCTTCCTCGAGAAAAAGCTCCGTCGTGAGCACCGCTAAGGAGACCTGATCATGCAACAACAGGCGACCGAGACCGTCGACCGCAGCCAGATGACCGTCTCCGACGAGGTGGCGATCCAGATCACCAAGATGAACAAGTGGTACGGCAACTTCCACGTACTGCGCGACATCGACCTCACGGTGCATCGCGGCGAGCGCATCGTCATCGCCGGGCCCTCGGGCTCGGGCAAATCGACGATGATCCGCTGCATCAACCGACTGGAAGAGCATCAGGCGGGCAAGATCGTGGTCGACGGCACCGAGCTCGGCTCGGATCTGAAGAACATCGACAAGATCCGCTCGGAAGTGGGCATGGTGTTCCAGCACTTCAACCTGTTCCCGCACCTGACCATTCTCGAGAACTGCACCCTCGCTCCGATCTGGGTCCGCAAGGTCCCGAAGAAGGAGGCCGAGGCCACGGCGATGCACTTTCTCGAGAAGGTGAAGATCCCCGAGCAGGCGCACAAGTATCCCGGCCAGCTCTCGGGCGGTCAGCAGCAGCGCGTGGCGATCGCCCGCTCGCTGTGCATGAAGCCGCGGATCATGCTCTTCGATGAGCCAACCTCGGCCCTCGACCCGGAGATGATCAAGGAGGTGCTCGACACCATGGTGAGCCTTGCCGAAGAGGGCATGACCATGCTCTGCGTGACCCATGAGATGGGTTTCGCGCAGGCGGTGGCGAACCGGGTGATCTTCATGGATGCGGGCCAGATCGTCGAGCAGAACGAGCCCAAGGCGTTCTTCAACAACCCGCAGCACGAGCGCACCAAGCTGTTCCTCAGCCAGATCCTCGGCCACTGAGCCCCCTGCCCCACGGGCACGGACCTCAAAGAAAAAGCCCGTCCTTTCGGACGGGCTTTTTTTCATCCCCGGCGGGGGCCACGAGGCCAAGAATTTTAGCTAAAATTCTTGGCCTGCGCCGGAAGCTCTGCCCCTAAAAGGAAACACGCCCCGGAGAGGGATCTCCGGGGCGTGTCTCAATACTGTCGAAGCGGATTGCTTCAGCCGCGCTCTTCGACGACCTCGACGAGATGCGGGATCTTGGCGATCATGCCGCGCACCGAGGGGGTGTCCTCGAGTTCGCGTGTCTTGTGCATCTTGTTCAGGCCGAGACCGATGAGGGTCTTGCGCTGGACTTCCGGGCGGCGGATCGGCGAGCCGATCTGCTTCACGACGATGGTTTTAGCCATGGATCTCAGGCCTCCTCAGCGACTTGGCTCGACTCGGCCGGCGCTTCGTCGCGCTTGGGCAGGATGTCGGCCACTTTCTTGCCGCGACGCTGGGCAACGTTGCGCGGCGACTGCTCGCGCTCGAGGCCGGCCAGCGTGGCGCGGATCATGTTGTAGGGGTTTTGCGACCCGATCGACTTGGCGACCACGTCGTGCACGCCCAGCATCTCGAACACGGCACGCATCGGACCACCGGCGATGATACCGGTACCTTGCGGCGCGGTGCGCATCACAACACGGCCAGCGCCGTGACGGCCCTCGACGTCGTGGTGCAGGGTGCGGCCTTCGCGCAGCGGCACGCGGATCATCTTGCGCTTGGCTTGCTCGGTGGCCTTGCGGATGGCCTCGGGGACCTCCTTGGCCTTGCCCTTGCCGAAGCCGACGCGGCCCTTCTGGTCGCCGACGACGACGAGCGCGGCGAAGCCGAAGCGCTTACCGCCCTTCACGGTCTTGGACACACGGTTGATCGCGACCAGGCGATCTGCGAATTCCGGCGTTTCGTCGCGGTCGCGACGGTTGTTCCGGCGATTGTCACGTTCTGCCATCAGGCATTCCTCTGTTCAGGGTCGGCGCGCTGCGGTCCTCGCGGACCGGAGCCACCGGGTTGGTGCAATCCAGGTGAGGCGCAGAAGGCGTCTCCCGGATCATCGAGGCGTTTCCGCCTACAAGAACGGGGCAACCGAAGCTGCCCCGAGAGAGATCGTCGGGCGGGGCCGAACCCCGCCGCGACAGATCAGAGCTTGAGGCCACCCTCGCGGGCCGCGTCGGCCAGAGCCTTGACGCGACCGTGATAGAGGAAGCCGCCACGATCGAAATAGGCTTCTTCCACACCGGCGGCCTTGGCACGCTCGGCGATCAGGGCGCCCACTTTCTGGGCTGCTTCGACGTTGCCCTTGCCGACCACACCGAGATCTTTCTCCATGGTCGAGGCCGAAGCCAGGGTCACGCCACGAACGTCGTCGATCAGCTGGACGCTGATGTTCTTGTTCGAACGGTGCACCGAAAGGCGCACGCGGCCGGCGTTGACCTTGCGAAGCTTGTTCCGGACGCGCAGGCGGCGCTTCTGGAACAGTTGCAGTTTGCTGTTTGCCATTGTCCGCGTCCTTACTTCTTCTTGCCTTCCTTGGCGAAGATGTACTCACCTTTGTAGCGAATACCCTTGCCTTTGTACGGCTCCGGACGGCGCCAGTCGCGGATGTTTGCCGCAACCTGACCGACCTCTTGGGCGTTGTGGCCCTCGACGATGATTTCCGTCGGCTTCGGCGTGGTGACCGTGATGCCCTGCGGAATGTCGAAGTTCACGTCGTGGCTGTAGCCCAGGTTCAGCTTCAGCGTCGAACCCTGGACCTGAGCGCGGTAACCCACGCCCTGGATCTCGAGCTCTTTCTTGAAGGTGTTCTGGACGCCGTGGACCATGTTGGCGACCACGGTGCGGGACATCCCCCACTGCTGACGGGCGCGCTTCGAGTTGCCGCGCGGCGTCACGCTGATGGTGTTGTCCTCGACCGCGATGGTCACATCGTCGGTGGCGGTGAAGGTCTGGGCGCCTTTCGGGCCCTTCACTTCAACGGTCTGGCCGCTGACGGATGCGGAAACACCCGAGGGCAGCTCGACCGGCTTTTTCCCAATACGAGACATGCGTCCCTCCTTAGAATACCGTGCAGAGCACCTCGCCGCCGACATTGGCAGCGCGGGCGTTTGCGTCCGACATCACGCCCTTCGGCGTGCTGACAATCGACACACCCAGGCCCTGACGGACCGAGGGGATGTCCTTCACACCCATGTACACGCGACGGCCGGGCTTGGAGACCCGCTGCAGTTCGCGGATGACCGGGGTGCCATCGAAGTACTTGAGGCTGATCTCGAGCGTCGGGTGGCCGTTCTTGTCGGTCCCGGACTCGTAGCCGCGGATGTAGCCTTCGTCCGCAAGGACGTCGAGCACCCAGGCGCGCAGCTTCGACGCGGGGGTCGACACGACCGACTTGCCGCGAAGCTGCGAGTTGCGGATACGGGTGAGCATATCGCCGATAGGATCGTTCATCTCATACCCTCCTTACCAGCTCGATTTCACGACACCGGGAGCCAGGCCATTGGAACCGAGATCGCGAAGAGCGATACGGCTGACCTTGAGCTTGCGGTAGTATGCGTGGGGACGGCCCGTGAGCTGGCAGCGGTTGTGCAGACGGGTCGGCGAGGAATTGCGCGGCAGCTTCGCCAGCTTCAGGCGGGCCTTGAAGCGCTCTTCCATCGGTTTGCTTTCGTCGGTCGCGATCTCTTTGAGCTCAGCGCGCTTGGCGGCATACTTCTCCACCAGCGCCTGGCGCTTCTTTTCGCGTTCGATCATGGATTTCTTGGCCATGTGTTCGCTCCTCAGGCGTTGAAGGGCATGTTGAAATGCTTCAACAGCGCCTTGGCTTCCGCGTCGGTTGCCGCGGTGGTGGTGATGATGACATCGATGCCCCAGACCTCGTCGACCTTGTCGAACTCGATCTCGGGGAACACGATGTGCTCCTTGATGCCCATGGCAAAGTTGCCACGGCCGTCGAACGACGGCTTCACGCCGCGGAAGTCGCGGATGCGGGGCATCGCGATGTTCACCAGGCGGTCAAGGAAATCGTACATCCGGTCACCACGCAGGGTCACCTTGGCACCGAGCGGCATGTCTTCACGAACCCGGAAGCCGGCGATCGACTTCTTGGCTTTCGTGGTGACGGCCAGCTGGCCGGCGATCTTGGTCAGGTCTTCCTGAGCCGATTTCGCCTTCTTGGAGTCGCGCACGGCCTCGGCACCGCAGCCGATGTTCAGGACGATCTTGTCCAGACGCGGGATCTGCATGTCGTTGGTGTAGCCGAACTCTTCTTTCAGAGCGGCCTTGATCGTGTCGCGGAACTGCGTCTTGAGACGCGGGGTATAGGTCGCGGTATCAAGCATCGATCACGTCCCCCGTGGTCTTGGCGAAACGGACCTTCTTGTCGCCTTCCATGCGGAAGCCAACGCGGGTCGGTTTGCCGTTGGCATCGACGATGGCGAGGTTCGACAGGTCGAGGGGCTTCGCCTGCGGCAGACGGCCGCCCTGCGAGTCCTGCGACTGACGGGTGTGACGGATCGCCATGTTCACGCCGCCGACGACGGCCTTGCCGGCCTTCGGATCGACGGATTCGATGGTTCCGGTCTTGCCCTTGTCCTTACCGGCAAGAACGACGACCTTGTCACCTTTTTTCAGCTTGGCAGCCATCAGAGCACCTCCGGAGCGAGCGAGATGATCTTCATGAAGTTCTTCGCACGCAGCTCGCGAACGACCGGCCCGAAGATACGGGTGCCGACCGGCTCGCCCGAGTTGTTCAGGATGACGGCCGCGTTGCGGTCGAAGCGGATGGACGTGCCGTCTTCACGGCGGACTTCCTTGGCGGTGCGCACGACGACGGCCTTGCGGACGTCACCCTTCTTCACGCGGCCGCGCGGAATGGCCTCTTTCACCGAGACGACGATGATGTCGCCGACCGATGCGTAGCGGCGATGCGAGCCGCCGAGGACCTTGATGCACTGAACTTTCCGGGCACCGGAGTTGTCAGCGACATCCAGATTGGTCTGCATCTGGATCATGTGGTTTCTCCCGACCTTTGGGGGTTGTTCTAGGTCTACCCCCCAGGGTTTCGATCAAACTGGGATGTGGGCGGATTACTCCGCGATCACTTCCCAGCGCTTCGTCTTCGACTTCGGCGCGCATTCGATGATGCGGACGCTGTCGCCGACTGCGAACTTGCCCGCCTCGTCGTGAGCGCGGTACTTCTTCGACTTCTTGATGGTCTTCTGCAGCACGGGGTGCTTGAAGCGGCGGACCACCTGGACCGTGACGGTCTGTGCGTTGGCGGTGGAGGTCACGGTGCCTTGCAGGATACGCTTGGGCATGGGGTTAACTCCTTATTCCGCCGAAGCCGCGGCTGCGGCTTTCTGGTTCAGCACGGTCTTCACACGCGCCACGTCACGACGGACCTGGCGGATGCGTGCGGTGTTTTCGATGGCTCCGGTGGCCTTCTGGAAGCGGAGGTTGAAGGCCTCCTTCTTCAGGGCCACGAGCTCGTCCCGGAGCTGGTCCGGGGTCTTCGAGCTAAGCTCTTTGGCGTCCATATCGGTCGCTCCTTTGTTGCAACATCACCGGAGAGCCCCGTCGTTACGCGGGTCACCCTGATTCCCGGTGGAGGTGGATGAGCGCGCTCTATAGGCCGGGATTGCGCATAAGGCAAGGGAGAAAGGGCTGCGTGGGCAGATCTGCCCCCTGCCCTGCGTCGGCAATCGTCCGCTTCGGGTCGAACCGCTCGGCTCCGCCCGTTCGCACCTCAAACGCTCCCCCGGAGCGTTTGCCGGCTACGCCGAACCGGTGCTCACTCCCACTTGTAGTTGAAGCTCACCGAGATGCGCTCGTCCTCCGCCGTGTTGGGCGGCACCTCGTGGCGCAGCCACGACTCCCAGAGCAGCACGTCGCCCACCGCCGGGGCCTCGTAGACGAAGGTCTTCAGCTCCTCGCGGCAACCCTTGCGGCGGGCGGGCGCAGCCATCATGAAACCCAGCCGCGGATCCTCGAGCTTGAGCGCCGAGGTCCCGTCGGGCATCGACACATAGGTCGTGCCGGAGATTACCGAATGCGGGTGGATGTGCGAGGAATGCGTGCCACCCTCCGGCAGGATGTTGATCCAGATGTCCTCGACCACCAGCTTCTTGTCGCCGAGATCGAACTCGAGATCCTCGGCAAAGGCCGCCACATGCTTGTCGAGCGCCTCGACCAGCGCGGCAAAGATCGGGAAGCGCCACGGCAGGTCGGTCAGCGAGGCATAGGAGGTGTAGCCCGGGTAGTTGTTCTCGTCGCACCATTCCTGCCCCGCCTCGTCATCCTCGGCGATGGACCAGCACGAGGCCTCGAGCTCGTCGAAATCGATGGCAGGCGCCTGCTCGGAGAGCGGGGCGCGGTAGAGGCGGGTCGCGAAGAGAGAACGGATCTGGGTCATGCCCCGCTCATAGCGCGAGTCGCGGAAACTGGCGAGAGGCAAGCTTTTGTTAAGAGCTAGCTGCCATGCTGACGGACAGGTCACAGATGCCACTCACGGCCTCGCCTCCTTCAGGCGCTCTCTCTGTGGCCGGGCCGTCAGACCGGCCTGGCCACCGCTCACGAATGACTGCGCCATCACTGCGCGCGGTCATACACTGCCATCCCGTTCTGCCACCAGCTTGGCAGTCGAATATGGACGAGGTCAGAATGACCCTCCTGCGCACGCTTCTGGCGCTGTCGATGCTGCTCGCCCCGCTGCCGGGCTCAGCTGCGGCGTTCCTGCCACTTCAAGATGGCGGGCAACCGCTCCTGCAACAGGGTCGGCCCCTCTTCGCCCCTCCGGCGACCGATACCGGGCGGCATATCTCCGCGGGCGTACCCCCACCGGTCGCGCCGCGCCCTCCTCCTGGCGGCGTCCCCCTTGCCAACCTCGGGATGGCGAGCCTGTTTGCAGGCCGCCGCGAAGGGGGGCTCTTCGCCCCCGTCGCCCCGCGCGCCGCCCCCCGGCTTCTTGGCCCCGTCACCGGAGTCGCGGCGCATCTGCGCAATGTCATCGCCCTGGCCGAGGCCGGCGCCGCGGGCTATGACGCCGTGCAGCACGGGGCCCGCATCCGCCCGCCCAGGGCGCCCACGCGCATGACGCTGGCTGACATCTTCCAGTGGATCGCGGACACCCCCGGGCAGCCCCATGCAATCGGGCGCTACCAGTTCATCCCCGATACGCTGCGCATGCTCGTTGGGCGCGCAAATCTTCCGCGCAGCACCCGGTTCTCGCCGCAGGTCCAGGACCGCCTCGCCGACCTGCTGCTGCTCGATGCGGGGCTGGGTGAGCTAGAGGCGGGCACGATCAGCCGCACGCGCTTCATGAACAACCTCGCGCAGATTTGGGCCGGGCTGCCGACTTCCAGCGGCCGATCGCATTACCATGGCTATGCCGGCAACAAGGCAACCATGAGCTGGGCGCGCTTTGATCGGGAAGTGTCGCGCGTGCTCTCGGATTAGCCCCCTGCCCCGCCGAGGCCCCCCCAAACGAAAAGACCCCCGCCGATCGCTCGGCGGGGGTCTCGATCTTTTCTCAAGCGCGGAAGCGCCCGATCTTACCAGTCTTCGCGAACGACGACGCGGGTCTTGATCGGCAGCTTCATCGCGGCAAGGCGCAGAGCTTCGCGTGCGACATCTTCGGCAACGCCGTCGATCTCGAACATCACGCGGCCCGGCTTGACCTTGCAGGCCCAGTAATCGACCGAACCTTTACCTTTACCCATCCGGACTTCGGTGGGCTTCGAGGTGACCGGGGTATCCGGGAAGATCCGGATCCAGACACGGCCCTGACGCTTCATGTGACGCGTCATGGCACGACGGGCTGCCTCGATCTGGCGCGCGGTGACGCGCTCGGGCTGAAGAGCCTTGAGACCGTAGTGACCAAAGTTCAGATCAGAGCCGCCCTTGGCTTCACCCTTGATCCGGCCCTTGAACATCTTGCGGAATTTTGTGCGTTTCGGTTGCAGCATCAGTCAAACTCCCTCAGCGACGGCCGCCCATGGCGCCGCGCGGAGCCGGACCGTCCTGGATTTCCTGCGACTTGCGATCGCGGGCAGCCGGGTCGTGCTCCATGATTTCGCCTTTGAAGATCCAGACCTTGATCCCGATGATACCATAGGGGGTCGTGGCTTCCACGTTGGCGTAATCGATATCGGCGCGCAGGGTGTGCAGGGGCACACGGCCTTCGCGATACCACTCGGTACGGGCGATCTCGGCACCGCCGAGACGACCAGCGACGTTCACACGGATGCCGAGGGCACCCATGCGCATCGCGTTCTGAACCGCGCGCTTCATGGCACGACGGAACGACACACGACGCTCGAGCTGCTGCGCGATGCTCTCACCCACGAGGCGGGCGTCAAGCTCGGGCTTGCGCACCTCGACGATGTTGAGGTGCAGCTCGCTGTCGGTCATGCTCGCCAGCTTCTTGCGCAGGACTTCGATGTCCGCGCCCTTCTTGCCGATGATCACGCCCGGACGTGCGGTGTGAACGGTCACGCGGCACTTCTTGTGCGGACGCTCGATGATCACACGTGCGACGCCGGCCTGCTTGCACTCTTCGTGGATGAACTCGCGGATCGCGATGTCTTCCAGAAGCAGGTCGCCGTAATCCTTGGTGTCAGCGTACCAACGGCTGTCCCAGGTGCGGTTGACCTGAAGACGCATGCCGATCGGATTGGTCTTGTTACCCATTAGGCTTGCTCCTCGATCTGACGCACCTTGATGGTGAGTTCCGAGAACGGCTTGTTGATGCGGCCAAAGCGGCCACGGGCACGGGGACGCCCGCGCTTCATCACAAGGTTCTTGCCCACGTAAGCCTCGGCGACGACAAGCTCGTCGACGTCCAGACCGTGGTTGTTCTCGGCGTTCGCGATAGCGGACTGAAGGCACTTCTTCACGTCCACGGCGATCCGCTTCTTCGAGAAGGTCAGGTCCGTAAGGGCCTTTTCCACCTTCTTGCCACGGATCAGCGCGGCCACCAGGTTCAGCTTCTGCGGCGACGTGCGCAGCATGCGCAGCTTGGCCATTGCCTCGTTGTCCGCCACGCGGCGGGGATTCTTATCCTTGCCCATGGCTTACTTCCTCTTGGCTTTCTTGTCGGCCGCGTGCCCGTAGTAGGTGCGGGTCGGCGAGTATTCACCGAATTTCTGACCGATCATGTCTTCGGTAACCAGCACGGGAACGTGCTTCTGGCCGTTGTAGACGCCAAACGTCAGGCCCACGAACTGGGGCAGGATCGTCGAGCGGCGCGACCAGATTTTGATGACTTCGTTCTTGCCGCCTTCGCGTACCTTCTCGGCCTTTTTCAGGACGTAGGCATCAACGAAAGGGCCTTTCCATACAGAGCGCGACATATGTTAGCGACCCTTCTTCTTGGCGTGACGCGAGCGGACGATGAGCTTCTGCGACGCCTTGTTGGTGTCGCGGGTCCGCTTGCCCTTGGTCGGCTTGCCCCAAGGCGTCACCGGGTGACGACCACCGGAGGTCCGGCCTTCACCACCACCGTGCGGGTGGTCGATCGGGTTCATCACGACGCCGCGGACGCTCGGACGCTTGCCCATGTGGCGGACGCGACCGGCTTTACCGAGGTTCTGGTTGCTGTTGTCGGGGTTCGACACGGCACCGACGGTGGCCATGCATTCCTGACGCACCAGACGCAGCTCGCCCGAGGACAGACGGATCTGGGCGTAGCCACCGTCACGGCCGACGAACTGGGCATAGGTGCCCGCGGCGCGTGCGATCTGACCGCCCTTGCCCGGCTTCAGCTCGATGTTGTGCACGATGGTACCGATCGGGAGGCCCGAGAACGGCATCGCATTGCCCGGCTTGATGTCAGCCTTGGCCGAGGCGACGATCTTGTCACCGATGGCCAGACGCTGCGGCGCCAGGATGTAGGCCTGCTCACCGTCATCATACTGGATGAGAGCGATAAAGGCGGTACGGTTGGGGTCGTATTCGATGCGAACGACGATGCCGTTCACGTCAAACTTGTTGCGCTTGAAATCGACGATCCGGTAGAGACGCTTCGCGCCACCGCCGCGGCGGCGTGCAGTGATCCGTCCGGTGTTGTTCCGGCCGCCCGATTTCGTCAGACCCTCGGTGAGGGCCTTGACGGGACGTCCTTTGTACAGCTCCGAACGGTCGATCAGCACCAGCCCGCGCTGGCCCGGCGTCGTCGGTTTGTACGACTTGAGTGCCATGCTTCTGTCTTCCGTTTGCAGAACGGGTGAAACGGGTCCACCCTATGTGAAAGCCCCCTCGATCCCGGATGGATCCGCAGGTGGCCGATGGTGTAGGCCCCCGAAGGTGCCCGGTTAGATGCCCGGCGGATGCGTGGAACGGATCTGCGTGGGCAAAACGCGAAGCCCCGGACGAATCCGGGGCCTTAGCGGATGGGGTCGTTTAGGAGATCCACCGCGAGAGGTCAAGGCCCGTCGCGAGGTCCGTCCAAGCCAGCTCTCCGGTTCCCTCGAGCCCCCTGCCCCCGGCGTCGCCGTGCCGCGCGAACCCGGTCATCCCAGCCCCCCTGTCATGCAGAAAGGCCCCCGGTCTCCCGGGGGCCTTTGCCATGTCGTGCAATCGCTGTGAGACGATCAGAGGCCGGTCGACACGTCGATCGTGTTGCCCTCTTCGAGGGTCACGTAGGCCTTCTTCACGTCGTTCCGGCGGCCGATCTGGCCACGGAAGCGCTTCACCTTGCCCTTGGTGATGGTGGTGTTCACGGCCTTGACCTTGACACCGAAGAGCGCCTCGACGGCCTCTTTCACCTGAGGTTTGGTTGCGTCGATCGACACTTCGAAGACAACCGCGCCGTTCTCGGACGCCATGGTCGACTTCTCGGTGATGATCGGTTTGCGGATCACGTCGTAATGTTCGGGCTTCGCACTCATTTCAGTCGAGCCTCCAGAGCTTCGACACCCGCTTTCGTGAGCACCAGGGTGTCACGCTTGAGGATGTCATACACGTTGGCACCCACGCTGGGCAGCACGTCGAGGCCGTCGATGTTCGCCGCAGCGCGAGCGAAGTTCTCGTTGACCTCGGCACCGTCGATCACCAGGGCCCGCTTCCAGCCGAGGTTCTTGACCTGGCTTGCGAGGGTCTTGGTCTTGCCGTCGGCGTCGGCGTTCTCGATGATCACGAGGCTGCCGGCTTTCGCCTTGGCGGACAGTGCGAGCTTGAGGCCCAGCTGACGCACCTTCTTGGGAAGGTCGTGGGCGTGGCTGCGCGGGGTCGGACCCTTGTAGATACCACCCTTGCGGAAGATCGGCGCCTTGCGGGAGCCGTGGCGTGCGCCGCCGGTGCCCTTCTGGCGATAGATCTTCTTGGTCGAGTAGCTCACTTCCGAGCGGGTCTTGACCTTGTGGGTGCCAGCCTGCGCCTTGTTGCGCTGCCAGCGGACCACGCGGTGCAGGATGTCGGCGCGCGGCTCGAGATCGAAGATCTCGTCCGTCAGCTCGACTTCGCCCGCGGCACCGCCGTCGAGTTTGATCACGTCGAGTTTCATTCGTCGCCTTCCTTCTTCTCGGCCTCGATCTCCGCCTCGGCGGCTTTCAGGGCCTCTGCTTCGGCTGCGGCCTGCTCTGCGGCTGCTGCTTCGGCTGCTGCGGCTTCCTCGGCTGCGGCCTGTGCGGCGGCTTCCTCGGCGGCTTTCGCGGCTTCCTCAGCGGCGGACTTCAGGGCGGCGGGCAGAATGGCGTTCTCGGGGAACGGCTTCTTGACCGCGTCCTTGATCGTCACCCAGCCCCCCTTGGAGCCCGGAACCGCGCCCTTGATCATGATGAGGCCGCGCGATGCGTCGGTCTTCACAACCTGCAGGTTCTGCGTGGTGACACGGACGGCACCCATGTGGCCGGCCATCTTTTTGCCTTTGAAGACCTTGCCCGGATCCTGACACTGACCGGTCGAACCGTGCGAACGGTGCGAGATCGACACACCGTGCGTGGCGCGCAGGCCGCCGAAGTTGTGCCGCTTCATGGCACCGGCGAAGCCTTTACCGATGGTCGTGCCGGACACGTCCACGAACTGGCCTTCGAAGTAATGGTCGGCGGTGATTTCCTCACCGACGCCGATCAGGTTCTCGGCATCGACGCGGAATTCCGCGATCTTCCGCTTCGGCTCCACCTTGGCGATGGCGAAATGGCCACGCATCGGCTTGGAGACGTTCTTTGCCTTGACCGAGCCCGCGCCGAGCTGAACGGCGGTGTAGCCGTCCTTGTCGCTGGTCCGCTGGGCGACGACCTGACAACCGTCGAGTTGGAGAACGGTCACAGGAACCTGCTTGCCGTCTTCCAGGAAAAGCCGGGTCATGCCGACTTTCTTTGCGATCACTCCAGAGCGCATCATGAGTTGCTCTCCTTACACCTTGATCTCGACATCCACGCCGGCGGCGAGGTCGAGCTTCATGAGCGCGTCCACCGTCTGCGGGGTCGGATCGACGATGTCGAGCAGCCGCTTGTGGGTGCGGATCTCGAACTGGTCGCGGGATTTCTTGTTCACGTGGGGGCCACGCAGAACGGTGAATTTTTCGATCTTGTTCGGCAGCGGGATCGGCCCGCGCACCTGCGCGCCCGTCCGCTTGGCGGTGTTCACGATTTCCTGCGTCGAAGCATCGAGGACGCGGTAATCGAACGCCTTGAGCCGGATGCGAATGTTCTGGCTTTGCATGTTCGGTCTGCCTTTACATAGGCGTGAGAGTTGAGAGGAGGAGACAGGACCATCCCGCCCCCTCTTCGAACCCGTTCGGGCGCGGCCGAGGCCCCTGCCCTAAGACATGATGGGTGCCGAAGCACCCATCAGAATTCCAAGCTGGCGCGCCGGATAAGGCCGGACGCGCCTGCTGTCAAGATCACTCGATGATCTTGGAGACGACGCCGGAGCCGACGGTACGGCCGCCTTCGCGGATGGCGAAGCGGAGGCCATCTTCCATGGCGATCGGGGCGATCAGCTCAACCGCGAACTTCAGGTTGTCGCCGGGCATGACCATCTCGGTGCCCTCGGGGAGGGTCACGGTGCCGGTCACGTCGGTGGTCCGGAAGTAGAAC